>Ga0078972_1005590_pt1 | contig 31591 bp, 23 predicted proteins | sample YelNatPaOPGAMG01_FD_67568 | JGI IMG/M metagenome (GOLD analysis project Ga0078972, IMG submission 67568) | Hot spring thermophilic microbial communities from Obsidian Pool, Yellowstone National Park, USA - OP-RAMG-01 (SPADES assembly) (version 2) | ecosystem: Environmental > Aquatic > Thermal...
CCGCAGGTGGACTTCATCGAGCCGGTCACAGTCAGGGCCGTACTTCCCCGGGCGAAAGGTCCACCCGGTTCATCCAGCCGGTGCCTGAAAGGATGGGAAACGTTCTTTGTCCGACCATACGCCCTCTCCGCCCCAACTGCCCTGTATGAGCATGCTCCGTTCTTGCGCTGGCTGATGGACTCCCAAAGGGAACGCCGATGATGATTTGCCATATTCCATAGCTTAGTTGCTACAAACCCTAACAGCCCAAGCAATAAGGCGTTTTGATCAGAAAGGTTGATGACCTTTCCTACTGCTGTTAGAGTTTGGCTGGTTGATCGATCTTCCGGTACTTTTGATCTTGCCAATCTTTTCACCTCCTCCCTTTAGCCTATTGAGAATCTTTTACCATACGCCTTTGCCCACGACAATATCCTGCCTTAAAATTCCCCGGGCTCTCATCCCACGGGTAAACCCGTGGGCTTTCCCGCCCGATTTTTGTAAATATCTTTTGCTCGTGTGGAGAAAATTAATTTTTTTCGCAGAAACTGTCGAAAACTTCTCTTTCTTGCCGTATGCCGATGAATAGCCGGTATTGTATGGGCGGGGGATGGTGCTGCGAAGTCAATGGATTTGTGGCGGACGGGGTGGGATTCGAACCCACGCGAGAGGTTATCCCCCTCGGCGGTTTAGCAAACCGCTGCCTTAAGCCGCTCGGCCACCCGTCCGAGTGAAGCCATTATATCACTAATATTTAGCTAACGCAAGGAGAATTTTCCGGCCCACCCGGCCCGATGCTTTGGGGACAGGCCCCCTTTTTTCGGGGATGGATGACCTGGCGGAAAATAATTGTGGCCCGGCCGTTCGAAATCCTTGACTACATCCAAAATCGTGTTAAGGTAAGAGTGCGCATGCGGCGCACGGGGGACATGGTCACGAACGGCGTCGTGCCGGACCGTAATCGTCCCCCACTTTTTTTGAGGCTGTTAACCGCCCGGCGTTCCGGGATCCCCTCCAAAACGGAGAGAACTTTGCGCCGGAGGCGTTGTCTGCCGGTTCGTTTTCCTCTGGTTGCAGCGGGACGGTCAAGATGGAACGCTCATGCCCGCCCGTTCCCTTCCGCTTCCTTCCCCTGCCTCTTGAGCGGCCCGATCACTCTGGCCGTCAGACTTACCCCCCGGTCCCGGCGCTCCAGGATTCCCTCCACGCGCAGGGGGTGGCGCCGGGGCCCGAAGAGATGTTGCCCGTAGCGCTGGTAGACGTCCTCGAAAAGAGTGACGTCGGTCAGGCCGGTCTCGTCCTCCAGGGAAAAGAAGACGACGGTCCGGCCGCTCCGGGTGGGAGGGCGGTGTGGTCTTACCGGCAGCCCGGCCGTTTTGATCCATGTATTGCCGGGGCGGGTTTTGAGTTCCCCTCCGGTGAGATACCCTTCCTTCCGGAGAAGGGAGCGCCAGAAGGTCATGTAATGGCGGCCGATGTCCAGGCCGAGGATCCGGTGCTCCAGGATGTGCTTCTCCACCGGCGAAAAGTCGGGTAGCCGCCGGGGCGGGCCCGTGTTCAGGGCCGTCTGGGGAGAGCGGGCCGGGACGGAGGGCAGCCAGGCCAGCAGTTCCCGCCGGTTGGGATGCAGGCTGTCCAGGGCGCCGCACAGGATCAGGTTTTCCAGGGTGTCCTTCCCTACCCGGGTGCGTTGCCGGAAATCGACAGGTGACCGGAAGGGGCGCCGGGCCAGGAGGTCGGCCAGGGTGGAGCGGTCCATGCCCCTGACCCGGCTTAAGGGGATGCGGATGGCTCCCTCTTCCAGGGTAAAGACCTCGCCGCCGGCGTTGACGTCCGGGGGGAGAAAACGCAGTCCCCTCAGGCGGGCCTCGTTGGCCAGGGTGGCCGGGGAATAGTAGCCCATGGGCTGGTTGTTGAGCAGCGCGGCAAAGAAGTGGGCGGGGTGGTGCGTAGCCAGGTAGGCCGTCCAGTAAGCCGTGGTGCCGAAGGCCGCCGCGTGGGCCTCGCAGAAGCCGTAGCCGGCGTAGCCCTCCAGGCCGGCGAAAACCTCCCGGGCCGTCTGCTCTTCAATGCCGCGGGCCACCGCCCGGCGGACGAACTCTTCACCGGTTTTGCGCATCTCCTCTTTCGACCGGGCGTGGGTCATCAAACGGCGCAAGGCGTCGGCTTCGCCGGGGGTGAAACCGGCCATGGCCGTGGCGATGGCGATGACCTGTTCCTGGAAGAGCACCACTCCGTACGTTTTTCCCAGGATGGACGCCAACTCCGGGTGCAGATGGGTCACTTTTTCCCGTCCCTGGCGGCGGGCCACGAAGGGTTCCACCATGTTCCCCTTGACGGGGCCCGGACGGATAAGGGCGACGGATGCCACCACGTCCTCGATGCCGGTGGGGCGGAGTTTCTTCTGCAGCGCCCGCTGGGCGGGGCTTTCCAACTGGAAGACCCCCACGGTCTCACCGCTTGAAAGCATCTTGTAGGTGGGCCGGTCGTTCAAGGGCAGTTTGTCGTAACGCAATCCTCCGATGGTGCCGGCGGCGTCCTCCAGAACGCTTAAGGTCTTGAGCGACAGGAGGTCCAGTTTGACCAGGCGGAGGTCCTCCACGTCGTCCCGGTCGAACTGGGCGATGGCTATGCCTTTGGCCGCCATCTGCAGCGGGGAGACCGTGGTGACGGGATCCTTGGTCACGATGAGGCCGCCCAGGTGGGTGCCCAGGAAACGGGGGAAGTCGGCGATGCGGCCGCAGAACTCGAACAGGCGCCGGTAGCGCTCCTCCCGCCAGGGACCCCGGCGGAGTTCGGGGAAGTGCTCCAGGGCCGGGACGATCTGGTTCGCCCGGATCCAGGGCAGGCTTTTGGCCAGGGCGTCGATCTCCGCCGGAGGGTAGCCCAGCACCTGGCCGAGGTCGCGCACGGCGGAACGGGCCTGGTAGGTGGAGTAAGTGGCCACGGCGGCGACCCTTTCCTCCCCGTACCGGTCGTATACGTACCTGGTTACCCGGTCCCGGTAACGGGCGTCGAAGTCGAGGTCGATATCGGGCATTTCCGCCCTTTCCAGGCTCAGGAAGCGTTCGAAAACCAGGTTGCGGGCGATGGGATCCACTTCACTGAGAAAGAGGCAGTAGGCCACGGCGGAAGCGCCGGCCGAACCGCGTCCGGCCGAGCGGATGCCTTGTTCCCGGGCGAAGTTGACCACGTCCCAGACCACCAGGAAGTAACCGGCGAAGCCGAGCTTTTCTATTATCCGGAGTTCCCGGTCCAGCCTTTCGCTGATCGCATGCGTTATCCGGCCGTATCGTTTTTGGGCCCCCTCCCGGACCAGTTCCCGCAGGAAGAGATGCGCCGTTTTGCCTTCGGGCAGGGGAAAGTCCGGGAACCGGTCCGCCGGCTCCAGGACCGGTTCGCACCGGGCGGCGATGTCCAGGGTGTTTTGCAGGGCCCGCGGGCACCAGGCCAGGAAGCGGGCCATTTCGGCCTCGGTCTTCAAGTAGTTCTCCCCGTTTAGCGGCCGGTCGGGGTGGGCCTCTTCCACGGATATCTTCAACCGGGCGCAGGTCAGCAGGTCGTGGACCGGAAAATCCTCCGGCCGGGCGTAATGGACGTTGTTGGTGGCCGCCACCGGGATGTCCAGGGTTTCCCCCAGTTCCGCCAGGCGGTGGTTGAGGAAGCGGCTGCCGGGCAAAAGCGTTTCGGAGAGTTCCAGGTAAAAGTCCCGGCCCCAGATGTCGCGGTAGCGTTTGGCGGCCGTCACCGCCTCCCTGTAGCGGCGGTGCAGGATGAGGGACGGTATTTCGCCCTTGCGGCAGCCCGAAAGGGCGATGATCCCGTCGCGGTATTCCTCCAGGTGCCGCCGGTCGCTCCGGGGCTGACCGCGGGGATGGTCCAGGTGGGCGTGGGTGAGCAGGCGGCAGAGATTGGCGTAGCCGCGGGCGTCCCGGGCCAGGAGGGTGAGGTGGTGGCCCTGGGTCGTGGTTATCTCCGCCCCCTGGATGGGTTTGAGGCCGGCTTGCGCGGCGGCCCGGGCGAAGCGTACCGCCCCGCTGACGTTGGCGTGGTCGGTGAGGGCCAGGGCGGTCATGCCCGCTCCGGCGGCCCGGTTCACCAGGTCGGCGATGGCGCTGGCCCCGTCCTGGAAGGAGTAGGGGCTGTGGACGTGCAGGTGGACAAAACCGGGCACGGTGAAACCAGCCCCTTCAGTCGTAGATCCTGTAGAGGTACCAGGCGGATCCGGCCGTATCGAAATAGATTTCCCAGAGGGCGCCGTGTTCCCCGCCGATCCGCAGGAACACCTTGGTTCTTTCCCCTTCCCACCAGCGGCCGGTATCCTTCCACCTCTCCAGGATGGTCAGGATGGCGTAGCGCCGTCCCCGCCACCGGAAGGAGCGGGGCCGTCCCCCTTTCAGTTCGACCTCGATTTCTTCTGCCAGCATGATTTTCCCGGCACGGTTTCCCCTTTCGAAAAAATACCGGGTTCGTACACCGTAGGTGATATAACCGTAAGTACAGAGCCGCCGCAAAGAAGGCCCGGCATATCTGTAGCAACCATAATACACCCTTGGTACAAAACATGTCAAGGGCGGAAAAGAAGTTTTTTACGGGTGAATAAAGACGTAAACGCCCGTTCGGCAGGATGTCGTGGTGGTATGCGCCGGCGGGAGGTGAATTGGAAGGCCGGGTTGCCATCCGGCGGCCATGTTTACCATGCGTACAAACACGTGGCATTTGGGGCCGGCTGCAGCAAACCTGCCTGCTTGGCAGGCGGTGGTTTTAGTTTTTCCGCCGGAGGGGATCGTAGAAAGACAGCATCCTTTCGCGCCGGTCCGTGTCCGCAAGGGGACGGACCAGCACTTCCTTTTCCCGGTTCACCTCCTGCAAAAGCCGGCGAACCCGCTGGTCCCGGCGGGCCCGGGCCGTTTCGAAGAAGGTCAGCTGTCGGGGGACGGCCAAAGACAGGCCGTTCAAACGGATGGTGAGACCCGTAACCGGGCCGGGGACAACCAGGCGGGCCGCCAGGGCGGCCACGTGCCCGGGGAGCCTTTCCGGTCCCTGGGGGGCGGGGAAGGAGCGGGAAGTTGCGGTTACTTCGTTTTCCGCCACCGCTTCCAGGCAAAGCTCCCGGTAGACCCTCCGGCCCAGTTCCCGGGCCAGGGCCGCCGCCATCGCCCCGGCGGCGCGGGTGAGGTCCTGACGGTTGGCGAGGCCGGGCCAGGTTTTGGTCAAGATCAGTTCCGGCACGGAAAATTTCTCCTCCCGGGTATTTACACCCTGGGTGATTAGATCTATAATACCATGAAGACATTGCTGTTGGTTTGAAGTAATCAAAATGGTACACCGCCAGCAAACCCAATGTCAAGAGAGGGGAGGTGTTTTTTTGCTGATCGAGCGCAAGGATACCGGCAACGTGGCTCTGGGACAATACCTGGCGGCCCAGAGGCTGGCCCGGGGGCTTTCCTTCCGGCAAATGGGCCTTCGGATCGGCCGGGCGGCTTCCACCATCCAGTCCTGGGAACTCGGGAGAAGGCTGCCGGGACTGGACGAACTCTATGTCCTGGCCAACGTCCTCCAGATCGATGTTCAGGAATTGATCGCCCTGGCCACCACGCCGGTGAAGGTCCTGGAAAAGCAACTGAAGACGGCCGAGGAGCGCTACCGGAAAGTGACGCACGCCAAGGCCCCTTCCGCCCAGCGCACCGTGGCTTCCCGCGAAGTGGTCTTTCTGCGCAACCTGATCGCCGGTAAGCAGAAAGAAGAAAACGCGCCGGCGGGGGCGACCTCCCTGCGGGCCGTACCCGTTGCCGGCGAAATCAGGGCCGGGCGGTACCGCGTGGTGGACGAGGACATCCAGGGTTATACCGGGGTGCCGGGCGGCCTGGAGGTGGATTACGCGCTGACCGTGGAAGGCGACAGCATGGTCGGCGCGGGTATTATGCCCGGCGACCAGGTCCTGGTGCGCAAGTCCGGCCTGGCCGAGCCCGGCCGCACGGTGGTGGCGCTGCTGGGCGGTCACGAGGTCACCGTCAAGCACCTGGTCGAGGAAAACGGCCGCCATGTCTTGCGGTCCAACAACCCCGACCGCGGCTACCCCGACATCCCGCTGGGACCCGGGGACAGGATTCTCGGCGAGGTGCAACGGATAGTGAGGCGTCCGGGACCGCCGCCAAAAAGGACAGGGGAAGCGCCTTAGGTTCAGGAGACGGTGGAGAATATCTCTCCGCCGTCCGTTTTCCATTCGCAGGTTTGATGCCTCCGCCTTTGCACCCCGTCCCGCCTGACGGCTTCACGGGCCCACCCCCCCGGGGCGGGTGTCCCACTCTTTCGACCCCCGTTTGAAAACGGATGTTTTGGGAAGCGGAAGTATTTTCAACAGCCCCCGACCGAAGTCGGGGGCTTGTCCCGGTGCCTTTAGCCGACTTTCGGCCGGCAGCAAAAAGGTGGTGGTTGAGTTATACCGTGCCGAATTTACCGCCTTGCGGGGTAAATTTTTCCCAATGGCGGCCGAAATAAGGGGTAGGGATCGCCCTCGTACCAATATTTGTCTGGGGGAGCTTGGAATGAACCGGTCTGTGGGGTTTGTGAACGGCAACAGGGAATATTCTAAGTTATTTAAATTTACCCGTGAGGCCGGCCAGGTGGCCGAAATCAAGAAATTGGCCCATCGAATTCTCGAGAATTTTTATGGACCGGCATTTATTGTTAATAGAAATGGGGTTATTGAATACTATAATAACTATATCCTCCGGTTGATGGGCAAGAAATCCAAAGATCTTGTTGGTGGGGAGTTTGTTTCTTTGTGCTTACCGGTGGAAAGTCAAGATGAAATTAAAAACATTTTTGCGACAATGGATGGGGAATCGTTTACCATTAGCAATGTTCTGTGTAAATTAAAGACACCAGAGACGGAACATTTAATCAATTGGCAGATAATCCCCCTGGGGGACAGTTTACATAGCTTGGACGTTGTGGTCCTCCTTGGTTATAATATTGAGGATTACAGACCAATGCATGATTTCGACTCCATTGGTTCGCCTTTCCCTTCCACCGGCATTTTTATCGTCCAGGATGGCAAGTTTAAATTTTGGAACGCCCATATATCCTATTACAGCGGTCGCGGAGAGGCGGAAATGATCGATTATGAATATTTTAAGATTGTTCACCCCGAGGATAAGGATTTGGTCCGCAAACAGGCCATAAACATGCTTAAAGGGGCAAACCAGAAACCATACGAATATAGGTACATCAATAAGAACGGGGAAACCAGGTGGGCTATAGAGGTGATCGTTCCTGTGGTTTACGGCGGCAGAAGGGCCGCCTTGGGCTATGTCATGGATATCACCGAGCAGAAAAAGATACAAAAAGAACTTCAGGAATCGGAGAACATATATAGGACCATTTTTGAAAATAGTGGTACGGCCATGGTTATGTTTGGTGAGGATTCCTTGATAACCATGGCCAATAGGGAGCTTGAGGAGTTAAGCGGCTATTCCAGACTGGAAGTAGAAAATAAAATGAAATGGATGGATTTCATACACAAAGATGACCTGGCAAAGATGATAGGCTATCACCAATTAAGGATGGAGGAGCGTGCCGGTGTCCCCAGGAATTATGAATTCAACCTGGTGCACAAGAATGGGACAATAAGAAACATATACATGACCGTGAGCATTATCCCTGGCACAAAGACCCGGCTGGCTTCCTTGATGGATGTCACGTCGCGTAAGGAAGCGGAGGATAAGCTTAGGTTTCTGGGTACCCATGATAAATTGACCGGTCTTTATAATCGAACCTTCTTCGAGGAACAGATGGCAAATATTCAGTCTGTCGATGGTTTTGGGGTGATTGTTTGCGATATCGACGGTCTGAAGCTGGTTAATGATACTTTCGGTCACGTTGCCGGGGATGCCGCCCTGCTGGAGGTGGGGCGAATATTAACCAGGTCCGCGCGTGAACGTGATGTGGTGGCGCGAACCGGAGGGGATGAGTTTGCGATATTGCTGGCAGGGACCGGATACGCTGATATTGAGGCGGTATGTTCGTCCATACGGCGGTCGGTTGACCAATACAATGTGGGACACCATGAATTTCCCCTGAGCGTATCTTTAGGATTTGCCCTGTCTAACGACCATAAGTACAATCCATACGAACTTTTTAAGTTGGCCGACGACAACATGTATCGCGAAAAACTGCTTCATAGTCAAAGTGTTCGCAACAGTATTGTGCAGATTGCCATGAAGGCTCTTGGCGAGAGGGACTTCGTTACCGAGGGGCACGCTGAAAGATTGCGTAATATTGTCGATAAGATGCCGCTTGTTTATCCAATGAGCGAGTGTAATTTATCAGATATGATTCTATTGGCCGAGTTTCATGATATTGGCAAAGTCGGGATTTCGGATAGTATATTATTCAAGAAAGGACCTCTTACCGAAGAGGAATACGGGGAGATGCAGCGCCATTGCGAGATCGGCCAGCGCATAGCCCTCTCCAGTCCCGAATTGGCGCCCATAGCCGATTGGATATTGAAGCACCATGAACGTTGGGACGGCCAGGGTTACCCCCTCAAGATAAAGGGAGATCGGATTCCTTTGGCCTGCCGCATTCTGGCCATCGCCGACAGCTATGACGCCATGGTCAGCGACCGGCCCTACCGGAAGGCGATGAGCCACGATCAGGCCCTGGCGGAAATCGTGCGCTGCTCGGGCAGCCAGTTCGATCCCGATTTGGTCGAGGCCTTTGTCCGCCTTTTCGAATACGGCTTGATCGTGCCTAGGGCCGGGCCCTGGTCACGGCCGAGCGTAGCGCGGCCATGATCTCGCCGGCCAGGTTCGGGGCCGCCTTGCCCACCAGGCGGGAACACAGCCCTTCGATGAACCGGCCGGCTTCCTGGAGCAGTTCTTCGCGGGACGTCCCGGACCGGTCCGTTTCCTCGATGACGACGTTGTGCTGCCGGCAGAAGTGCTCCACGTATTTGAAACCTCCCCAGGTCAGACGATCCCTGGATGCCACGAGGATGAGGTCTATTTCGCCTCCCGCGGCCGACCGCAGGAGGCGGGCCATTTCCCTGCGGTTTTCGTCCAGGCCGGAGGCCATTTCCCCGTATTCGGCCACGGTCACGTACTGTCGCCGGCGGGCTTCTTCCCGGAGACGCTCCAACTGTTGCGCCAGGCTGCGTTGACCGTCCGGGCCTTCCAGAGCCACCCGGGCGTAGATGGCGCACCGGTTGCCCCGCCTGGCCCCGTAGGGACCCAGGATGGCCAGGAGTTCGCTCTCGCTGTAACGGCGGTGCCCGCCGGCGGTGCGGGCGGGATGCAGGAGGCCCTGCTCTTCCCATTGCCGCAGGGTTGCGGCGGCGATGCCAAAGACGTCCTTGATCTCCTTGGCCATCAGGTATTTTCCCGGCAACTGGCCGCCCTCCCATCCGGATGTCGGTATTTTCCCTTGTTTACCTGTTCCCGGCGGGCCGTAACCGACAATCGTGTTGCTAACTGTTTCTAGTCGTGATGGCAATGATTGTACGGGCCGGTCCGCCTCCCGGGTCTTGCTATTTAAGTCGGCCGGTTTCGTCATTATCTTTAATACCCGCGGTCCGGTTAGCGTTTTCGGCACCCTCCCCGCCCGCAAATGCGGCGCCGCCAGGTGTACGTACGCCAGCCAGGTTGGTTTGATCGTCCGGTTACGTTTGCGGCAATCAATGGCGGGCTTACCGCCACCTTCAACCCCCTTTTTGCGCAGGGTGAGAAGGGAAAAGGAAATGGACACCGCCTTCGGCATCGCGGCGGTGAAAATTTTACCCTTTGGTCCGGGATCGTTCCGGTACCTTGGGGAGGGGCCGGGGCGTACCTTGGGGTGGCCCGGCCGGGGCCGGGGGCCATTCTCTTTCCAGGCTGCCGGGACGTATGTCCCGGGGAAGGAATATCGGCGCGGGAAATAGTAACTATACCGAAGACCGGTATCCGGTCCGGGCGAGGTGGGGGGGGATCCGCGGGTGCTGCAGGCAAGACCGCCCCGGTCTTTCTGGCGCTCCATGAGGGGAAGGGCGTTGTTTCTGCTGGCCCTGGCCGCGGCCGGGGGGGCGGCGGCCTGGCCCTTCCGGGACCGTTTTGTGGGGGGGCTGGTTCTGGCCGCCTGCGAGGCGGCCCTGGTGGGCGGCCTGGCCGACTGGTTCGCGGTGGTGGCCCTTTTCCGGCACCCCCTGGGCCTTTCCTGGGTGCCGCATACCGCCATCGTACCGGCCAACCGGGAGAACATCATCAACGGCATCGTCGACATCGTGGAGAACGACTGGCTCAAGGTGGCCGTCATCAAGGAGAAGATACAGTCCCTGGCCCTGGTGGACGGGCTCCTGAACCTGGCCGGCAGCCCCCGGGTGCAGCACCGGCTGCGGATCATCATCGGCGGCCTGGCCGGCGACCTGGTGCGGTCGCTGGATGCCGACCGCGTGGCGGCCTACCTGGAGAAGGCCATCCGCGACACCCTGGTCGTCCCCCTGACGGTCAATTTTCTCCGGACCATGGAACTGGGGGCTTACGAGGACGAGATCACGGACTTCGTGCTGGACCAGTTCGCCGTCCTTTTGCACACGCTGGACCTGCGGGAAATCATCGCCCGGTACCTGAGGAAGGCGGCCGAAGAGTACAAACGGTCCGGCTTCTGGCGCCGCCTGACCGTGGACACCGGCGAACAGTTGAAAATAATCGATTACGACGCGGCGGCCGGCGTGGCCGTGGCCAGAATCCACGACCTGATCGGGGAGATGCGCCTCCCCGGCAACGAGTACCGGGCCAGGCTGAAGGCAGTTTTCTTCAACCTGGAAAGCAACGAGAACCTGCGCCGCCTGATCGATTCCTGGAAGGAAGACGCCCTGGGGCGGCTGGATTTCACCCGTTCCATAGCCCGCTTCATAGCCGGGATCAAGGAGTCGGGTTCACGCGGCATCATCAGCAACGTCCGCAGTTCCAACCAACTGCTGAACCACGTCATGGACCTCTTGAACGACCAGTTGGCGGGGCTCGCGGCGGATCCGGCCAAGAGGGAGAAGCTGGACCGCTGGCTGAAAAAGGAACTTATCCGGCTGGTGGAAAAAAACCACGGCGTTATCGGCGACTTGGTCCGGGAGAACCTGGAACGCCTGAACGTACGTTCGTTTGTCGCTTCCGTGGAGGACCGGGTGGGTGACGACCTGCAGTGGATCCGGATCAACGGCACCCTGGTGGGGGCGCTGGTGGGCATCGGCCTGTACCTGGTCACCCACCTCCTGCCGATGGCCTGAGAAGGGAGAAGCCCATGGGCGTCTTGCGGTTCATCCTGGGACGGGCCGGCACGGGCAAGACCACGCGCTGCCTCGCCGAAATCGGCGCGGCTGCCGCCGCCGACCCCTTTGGTCCGGCCATCGTCTTGCTGGTGCCGGAACAGGCCACCTTTCAGACCGAATTGGCCCTCCTGCGGCACTGCCCCGGCGGCGGGGCGTTCCGGGCCCAGGTCCTGAGCTTCCGCCGCCTGGCCTACCGCGTGCTCCTCGAGGCGGGGGGGGCTTTGCGGCCGCACATCGCCGACACCGGTAAGCAGATGGTGCTGCGGGCCCTGACCGGCCGGCGCCGCGACCAATTGCGGATCTTCCGGCGCATGGCCGGCCAGGGGGGGTTCGGCCAGCGTCTGGCCGGGGTGCTGTCGGAACTGAAGGCCTACCGGGTGGCCCCCCGCGACCTGCGGGCCGCGGCCGGCCGGCTGGCCGGGGAGGACCTCCTGCGGGCCAAGCTGGACGACCTGGCGCTGCTCTACGACGACCTGGAGGAGTATCTGGCCGGACGGTACACCGATCCGGACGACTACCTGGGCCTTTTGGCCCAGCGGCTGCCGCTGGCCCGGTCGCTTGCGGGCGCCGAATTCTGGCTGGACGCTTTTGCCGGCTTCACCCCGGCCGAGTTCCTGGTCCTGGAGGCGGTGCTGGAAGCGGCGTCGCGCGTGACCGTGACCCTGTGTCTGGATCCGGGCGGCGGGGAGGAGGACCTCTTCGCGCGAGGGCGCGAGACCAGGGACTTTCTGGAAGGTCTGGCCCGCGCCCGCGGGCACGTCCTGGAACCGCCGCTTTCCCTTTCCGGTACGCCGCCGCGCCTGGCCGGCTTCCCGGCCTGCGCCTTCCTGGAGCGCCACTTTTTCCGGCGTCCCGCTCCCGTTTGGCGGGATGCGCCCTCCGGAATCAGCCTGTATGCCGCCACCGACCGGCGGGCCGAGGTGGAAGCGGCGGCCCGGGAAATGGTGCGCCTGGCCCGGGAACGACACTTGCGGTTCCGGGACATGCTGGTGCTGGTGCGGGACCTCGATCCCTACCGCGACCTGGTGGCCACCGTCTTCACCGACTACGGCATTCCCTTCTTCATCGACTACAAACGTCCGGTGACCGGCCACCCGTTGGTGGAACTGATCCGCGGCGCCCTGGATTGCGCCCTGGAGAACTGGAGTTACCAGGCCGTCTTCCGCTACCTGAAGACCGATCTGGTGGATGTCGACCGTCAAACCGTCGACGAGCTGGAAAACTACGTTCTGGCGCACGGGATCAGGGGGGAACGCTGGCATGCCCCCTGGGGCGGGGCCCCGGAGACGGTCGAGGCCGCCCGCGCGCACGTGGCCGGGCCCCTTGCGGCCCTGCACCGCCAACTGGACCTGGCCGCCACGGTGCGCGAGCGGACGGCAAACCTTTACGGCTTCCTCGCCGGCCTGGGCGTACCCGCCCGCCTGGCCGCCTGGGAAGAGGCGGCCGCGAGCGCGGGGGAATTGGCCGTCGCCGCCGAACACGCCCAGGTCTGGCCGGCGGTGGTGGAGCTTTGCGACCAGATGGTGGAGGCCCTGGGCGGGGAGGAAATGTCCCTGGCCGATTACGCCTCGGTGCTGGCCGAGGGTCTGGCCGCTTTGCGGCTGGCCCTGGTGCCGCCCGGCCTGGACCAGGTGCTGGTGGCTTCCCTCGATCGTTCCCGTCATCCCGAGGTGCGGGCGGCCTTTCTCCTGGGGGTGAACGAGGGGGTGCTGCCGGCCCGGCCGCCGGCGGACGGTTTCTTTACCGACGCCGAGCGGGCCCGCCTGTTGGACGCCGGCGTGGTGCTGGCCCCCGGGGCGCGCCGCCTCCTCCTGGACGAGGAATACCTGGTTTACGTGGCCCTGACCAGGGCCAGCGAGCGGCTGTACGTGAGCTACGCCATGACCGGCGAGGACGGGGCCGTCGCCGCGCCCTCCCTGGTGGTGCGGCGGCTGCGGGAACTGCTTCCCGCCCTGGATCCGGACCCGGAGAGAGCGGTGACGCGTCCGGCTCCCGCCGTCAGCCAACTGGCCCTTCAACTGCGCCAGGCCAAAACCGGCGGCGTTTTGGACGATTTCTGGCGGGCGGTCCATAACTGGGCCCTGGCCCATCCCGTTTGGGGGCCGCGGCTGGCTGTCGTGCGGGAAGCGCTCGATTACCAGAACCGGGAAAGACCGTTGCCCCGGGCGGTGAGGGGCGCCCTTTTCCCGCGGCCGCTGGTGACCGGGGTCTCCCGCCTGGAACAGTTTCGCGCCTGTCCCTTCGCCCACTTTCTGTCCTACGGTCTGCGCCTGGCCGAACGGCCGGTCCGGCGGCTGGCGCCGCCCGACGTGGGTCAGTTTTTCCACCGGGTCCTCCACCGGGCCGGTCAGCACCTCCTGGAGACATCCCGCAGTTGGGGCGATCTCGACGAGTTCGAGCGCGCGGACCTGGTGCGCCGGGTGACCGCGGACCTGGTTCCGGGCCTGCAAAACGAGATCCTGCTCTCCACGGCGCGCTACCGCGCGCTGTCCGCGAAGCTGGGGCGGCTGGTGGAGCGTTCGGCGCGGGCCCTGGCCGAGCACGACCGCCGGGGCTGTTTCCGGCCCCTCGCCCTGGAGGCCGCCTTCGGTCACGGCGAGAAGTGGCCGCCCCTGGTACTGGACGGGGGGACGGTGGAACTGCAGGGGCGCATCGACCGGGTCGACTGGGCCCGGGACGCCGGGGGCCGGGTCTACGTGCGGGTCATCGACTACAAGTCGGGCGCCGAGGGTCTCCCGCTCTCCGAGGTCTACCAGGGCCTGCGGCTGCAACTGATGGTGTACCTGGACGTGGCCCTGCAACAGGCCGGGAAGAATGCCGGCGGCCCGGTACTGCCCGGGGGCGCGTTCTACTTCCAGGTACAGGACCCGCTGGTGACGGTGGAGAGCCCCCCGGGGCCGGATGAGGCCGCGCGCCTTGTTTTGCACGCTTTCAAGCTGCGGGGACTGGTTCTGGGCGACCCGGCGGTGGCACGGATGATGGACGACCGGTTGACGAGCGGCTATTCCGACCTGATTCCGGTGGGCCTGCGCAAGGACGGCGGTTTCTACGGCACCGCGGCGGTGCTGGGTCCGGACGAGTTCACGGCCCTTTTGCACCGGGTCCGGGAACTGGTCGCCGCTGCCGGGGGTCAGATCGCCGACGGGGTGGTGGACATCGCGCCTTTCCGGCAAAGGCCGAAGGACGCCTGCCAATACTGTCCCTTTCATCCCGTATGTCGTTTCGACCCCCTGCTGGAAAGAGACGCCTGCCGGCGGGAGACGAAAGTCGCGGACGGGGAAATCCTGGCCCGGCTGCGGCAAATCGGGGTAAGCGGGGGGGGAACTGAAACCCGTGCCTGAGTGGACACTTTCCCAACTGGAAGCGGTCGGGGAGAGGGACAAGGATCTGCTGGTAGCGGCGGCGGCCGGGGCGGGCAAGACGGCGGTGCTGGTGGAGCGCATCATCCGGCGGATCACCGACCCGGCCGACCCGTTGGAGGTTGATCGCATCCTGGTGGTCACCTTTACCAACGCGGCCGCCGCCCAGATGCGCCAACGCATCGGAGCCGCCTTGACCGAGTGCCTCGCCCGGCGGCCGGGCGCCAAAACCAGGCGCCAGCTCCTGCTCCTGAACATGGCGGACATCAACACCCTGCACGCCTTTTGCCTCGACCTGGTCCGCTCCCACTATTACCACCTGGGGCTGGCTCCCTCCTTCCGGGTGGCCGGCGAGGACGAGGCGGCCCTGATCCGGGAAAACGTCCTGGACGAACTGCTGGAAAGGCGGTACGAAGAGGGCGACCCGCTCTTCCTGGCCCTGTCCGACGACTACGGCGGGGAGAAGGGGGACGACTCCCTGGCCGAACTGGTGTTGCGGCTCTACGAGTTCTCCCGCAGCCATCCCGATCCGGCGGCCTGGCTGGCCGGCGCCGCGGCCGCTTTCAGCGCTCCCGGCGCGGACCTCGACGAACTGGTCTGGAGTGCGTGCATCAGGGAGTCGGTCGGCCTGGCGATCGAGCGGACGCACGACCTCCTGGTGCAGGCCCTGGCCGGGGCGCGGGCCCCGGGGGGGCCGGCGGCCTATGCCGCCGTGCTCTCCGGCGACCTGGACATGGTCGCGGACCTGCGTCAGTGTCTGGATCGTCCCTGGGCCCGGCTGCGGGAAGCTTTCCGGGAGATCGCCTGGGCCCGGCTGCCGGCCTGCCGCGAAGGGGACGAAGAGCTTTTGGCCCGGGTGCGCGCCTTGCGGGAGCGGGCCAAGGACGCCCTGAAAGAGGTCCGGGAGCGTTTCCTGGCCCGGGAGCCCGGCGACATCCTGGCCGACCTGCACAGACTGGCCCCCGCCGTCAACCGGCTGGCCGACCTGGTGCGGGAGTTTGCCGAGGCCTACCGGCAGGCCAAGCTGGCCCGGGGCCTGGTCGACTTCGGCGACCTGGAACATTTCGCCCTGCGCCTCCTGACCGGGCCGGACGGGGCGCCTTCCGCGCCGGCCCGGGCTTTGCGGGAGCGTTACGCGGAAGTCCTGGTGGACGAGTACCAGGACATCAATCCGGTGCAGGAGACCATCCTGCAACTGGTCTCCCGGGGCGCGAACCTCTTCATGGTGGGGGACGTCAAACAGAGCATCTACCGCTTCCGGCTGGCCGACCCCGGTCTCTTCCTGGACAAATACCGCCATTTTCCCACCCGGCCGGGGGGCCGGCAGCGGCGCGTCGACCTGACGGAGAATTTCCGCAGCCGCCCGGAAATAATCCGGGCCGTCAACTTCCTCTTCCGTCAGATCATGACGCCCAAAGCCGGGGAGATGGCCTACGGCCCCGCGGAGGAACTTTGCCCGGGGGCCCCCCCGCCCGACGGTCCGTTGTCCGGGCCGGTGGAACTCTACGTTCTCGAACCACCGGAAGGGGACACGGAGGATGTCACGGCCGTGGAAAGGGAAGCGCGCCTTTTGGCCGGTCGCATCGGGGAAATGTTGTCCGGGAGGCGTCAGGTGTGGGAGGAAGGGTGTTTCCGGCCACTGGCGCCGCGGGACATCGTGGTTTTGTTGCGCGCCACGCGGGGGGTGGCGGAAACCTTCCTGGCCGAGTTCCGGCGCCGGGGTATTCCCGCCGCGGCGGACGCCGGCGGTGGCTTCGACGCCGCCACGGAAGTGGAGACCGTCCTGTCCCTTTTGCGGATCATCGACAACCCTTTGCAGGACATACCGCTGGCCGCTGTTTTGCGCTCCCCCCTGGTGGGTCTCTCCGCCGCCGAGTTGGCGCAGTTGCGCCTGGCCCGGCCGGGGGACCCGTTCCACCGGGCCGCTCGCGACGGGGCCTCCCGCCTGGCCGGGACCTCCCGCACCAGGCTGGAAGCGTTTTGGTCGCGCCTGGAGCTGTGGCGGGCCCAGGCCCGGCAGGGGCGCCTTTCCGACCTGATCTGGCGCATCTGCCGGGAAACCGGTTTCTACGACTACGCCGGAGCGATGCCGGGCGGCGCGGTGCGCCAGGCCAACCTGCGCACCCTGTACGACCGCGCCCGTCAGTTTGAGCGGACCAGTTTCTCCGGGCTGTTCGACTTCCTGCGCTTTGTGGAGCACCTGCGCGAGCAGGGGCGGGATACCGCCGGTACGGCCACGGATGCCGGGGACGCGGTGCGGATCATGAGCGTTCACAAGTCCAAGGGGCTGGAGTTCCCCGTGGTCGGCGTGGCCGGACTGGGTCGTTCCTTCAACCTGCGGGATGCCCGGGCCCGGACGGTGTTGCACAAGGACCTGGGGATCGGGCCGGACGTGGTGGACCGCGAACTGGGAATCCGGTATCCCGGCTGGGCCAAACTGGCCATCCGGGAGAAGATGGTCCGCGAATCCCTGGCCGAGGAGATGCGTATTCTTTACGTGGCCCTCACCCGGGCCCGGGAGAAACTGTTACTGGTGGGGTCGGTCCGCAACCTGGCGGCGCGGCTGAGGGATTGGAGCACGTACCTGGACTGGCCGGGGGTGGCCCTGCCCGACAGTTGCCTTTTGGCGGCGGGCGACTTTCTGGACTGGATCGGACCCGCGGTTTTACGGCACCGGGACTGGCAGGGGGGCGGGTCTCCGGTCCGGGACGATCCTTCCCGCTGGGAGGTGTATTGTCCCGCGCATGCGCCGGCGGCGCCGGCCGGGGAAAGCCCGCCGGTGGACGCGGAATTCTGGGCGCTGGTGCGGCGCGGGCAAGCCTTGCCGGTGCCCGGGGACGTGGCCCGGCGCGTTGGCGACAGCCTGGACTGGGTGTACCCGCATCAAGAGGCGGTGGGCCGCCCGGCCAAGATCGGGGTGACCGAACTGAAAAGGCGGTTGGCGCTTCCCGACGAGACGGCCCGTCCCTTGTACCGCCCCGTGGTGCGGCCCCGTTTCCTCCAGGCGACGGGGGAGCTTTCCACTGCCGAGCAAGGCACCGTGTGGCACCTGGTCCTGCAGCACCTCGACCTGGCGGGCGATCTGTCGCCGGCGGGCATCGCGGCGCAGATCCGGACCATGCAGGAAAACCTGCTCCTGAATGAACACCAGGCCGCGGTGGTCGACCCGGCCGCACTGGCCCGCCTGTTCGCCGGGGCGTTGGGCCGGCGCCTGGTGGCCGGGCGCGTCCGGCGGGAGCTTCCTTTCGGTCTTCTGGTCGCGGCCGGCGAGGTTCGCCCGGAACCGGCGGGCCGGAGTGAAGACGAGCCGGTCCTGGTGCAGGGGGTGATCGACTGCCTGGTGGAGGAAGAGGACGGGTTCCTCCTGGTGGATTGGAAGACGGACCGGGTGGTCGATGCGGAACGGTACCGGCCGCAGCTCGACCTGTACGCCCGGGCGGTGGAAACCGTCTTCCGCCGGCCGGTCAGGGACAGGTACCTGTATTTCCTGCGGGCGGAGGAAGCGGTGCCGCTGGTCTGAAAAATCATGGCGAGGAGGCGGTCGTATGGCGGCCGGAGAACCGGTTTCCATCAAATTAAGGGTCAACGGCCGGAGTTACTCCTTACCGCGGGGGGACGGCCCCGGCCGGGTAGGTACGGGTGACACGCTGGCCCATACCCTGCGGGAGGGGCTGGGGCTCACCGGTACCAAGATATCGTGCGACCACGGCGCCTGCGGCTCCTGCACCGTGCTCATGGACGGCAGGGCGGTGCTCTCCTGCCTGCTTCTGACCGTGGAGTGCGAAGGCAGGGAGATCACCACCATCGAAGGTCTGGCCGATCCGGCGACCGGGGCCCTGGACCCGCTCCAGCAGTCCTTCGTCGATCACACCGCCTTCCAGTGCGGCTTCTGCACGCCGGGGATCATCATGAGCGCCAAGGCCCTGCTGGCGGCGAACCCCTCACCCGTCCGGGAAGAGGTGCTCGAGGCTCTTTCCGGCAACTTCTGCCGCTGCATGAGTCATTACCACGTGGTGGATGCGGTGCTGGCCGCCTCCGGCAAGGGGGGCGGCCGATGACGGAGTTCCGGTACATCGGGAAGCCCACTCCCCGCAAGGACGCCCGCGACATCGTCACCGGCCGGTTGCCGTTCCTGGGCGACATGGTCCTGCCCGGCATGCTGCACGGCCGGATCCTGCGCAGTTCCGTGCCCCACGCCCTCATCAGGAGTATCGACACCGCCGGGGCCCTGGCCCTTCCCGGGGTGAAGGCCGTGCTCACCTGCGAGAACGTTCCGGACTGGATGGGAGGCATCCCGAAACACGTCCGCGTCCTCGACCGCAAGGTGCGCTACGTCGGTGACCCGGTGGCCCTGGTGGCGGCGGAGACGGAGGATGTCGCTGAGGAGGCCGCGGCCCTGGTCCGGGTCGAGTACGAGCCGCTGCCGGCGGTGTACGACGTGGAAGAGGCGCTGGCACCCGGGGCGCCGCAGTTGTACGAGGAGTTTCCCGGCAACGTGTATCCGCCGGGCATGCCGGCGTTCGGTCCCCGCGCCCTGCACGAAATAGTGTACGGCGACGTGGAACGGGGCCGGCGGGAGGCCGACTTCGTCGTGGCGGGCGAGTGCGCCTACGAGAGCATTCCCAATCCGTTGCCGCCGGAAGCTCCCTCCGTCATCGCCGCCTGGGAGGACGAGGACACCGTGTGCGTCTGGTCGGCCTCCCAGGGTCCCCACATGCTCAAGGTGTCGCTCGCGCGGCGGATGGGAGCCGCCGGTTTCCGGTCGGTGGGGGCGCCGGTGGGCGGCAGCTACGGTTCCAAGTACATGTCCTGGCAGTTCGTGTTTCCGGCCGCCGCGCTGGCCAGGGCGGCGAAAGCGCCGGTGAAGCTGTGTTTCGGGAAGGCGGAGCACCTGGCCGCCTTCACGGTCCGCATCGGGTCCCGCCTGCGGGCCGAGGTGGGTATGAAAAAAGACGGTACGGTGACGTTCGTGTCCGGCGACTGGCTGGTCAACACGGGTGCCTTCTCCGAGATCACCCCGGGCATGGTGGCGGTGGGCTGCGGGGAGGCGCAACTGGCGGTGCGTTGCGCCAACTGGGATCTGAGGTCCCGGGTGGTTTGCACCAACCGTACGCCGTCGGGGCAGGTGCGGGGTTTCGGCGGCCAGGAACTGAAATGCGCGCTCCTGCCCATTCTGGCCGCGGGGATGGAGAAGGCCGGGATCGACCCCGTCGACTTCTTGAAGAGGAACTATGTCAAGCCGGGTGACGGTTACTACTGGCGCGACGGCAACTGGTGGGTGTGCCGGGGCACGGACTATGCCCGGGCCATGGACGAGGGAGCGGCCCGGTTCGGGTGGAAGGAGAAATGGAAGGGGTGGCTGGTGCCTTCCGCGGCGGAGGGCGCGCGGCGCCGGGGGGTGGGGGTCGGTGTGCACGGCAACGCCGACGTCGGCGAGGACGTGTCCGAAGCCTTCGTCCGCCTGGATCCGGACGGCACCGCCACCGTGTATTCGGGTCTGGCCGAGCACGGCACCGGCCAGCGGACGAACATCTGCAAGATGGTGGCCGAAGTGTTGCAGATTCCCCTGGAGCGGGTCTCCGTGACGCCGTGCGACACATCCGTCAATCCCTTCGAATTCGGACCGGTCGGTTCGCGGGGGACCTATGCCATCGGCGGCGCCGTGATCGCCGCGGCCGAAGACGCTTTGCGACAGCTTTTCGCGGCCATGGCCCCCCGGTTCGGTGTGAGCCCCGGGGAGTTGGAGACCAGGGAAGGCCTGGTCTACGTCAGGGGACGGCCGGAAGAGGCGCTCCCCTGGGTCACGGGACTGCGCTATTACGGTGCCTGCCTCGGCCGGGGCCGTTTCCGGCCCGACTTCACCCTGCCCAACTTCATGATGATCTTCACCGAGGTGGAAGTGGACACCGAAACCGGCAAGGCGGACCTGGTCCGGGTGGTGGGGGCCACCGACGTCGGGCAGGTCATCGATCCGCCCGGCCTCATCAACCAGTTGAACGGCTGTCTCGGCTCGGCGGGTATCGACACCGCCCTCTGCGAGGAGACGGTCATGGACACCCGGCTGGGACGGATCATGAACGCCAACCTGATCGACTACAAGTGGCGTACCTTTGCCGAACTGCCGGCGATGGAACACGTCGTTCTGGAAACGCCGCTGCCCAGCCACCGCTTCCACGCCGTCGGCGTCGGGGAAATCGCGACCGCGCCGGGACCCTCCGCCGTGCTCATGGCCGTATCCAACGCCATCGGGGTGCGCATGGCGGAGTACCCGCTCACCCCCGACCGGATCCTGCGGGCCCTGGGCCGGATAGCCGGGAAGGAGGGGGAACGGTGAGATCCTTTGTCCACGTCAACGCCCGCTCGGTGGCCGAGGCCACCGGATATCTCGCCCGTTACGGGGGCAAGGCCGGACTCAACGCCGGGGGAACGGACCTGCTCGGGGTCCTGAAGGACCGTATCCTGCCCGGGTATCCGGAAGCGGTCGTCAACATCAAGACCATTCCCGGCCTGGCCGCGATCGAAGACGGGGAGGAAGCGATCAGGATAGGGGCGCTGGCCACCCTGGCGGACATAGCGGGCTCGCCGGTGATCCAGGAGCACCTGCCCGTTCTCCGGGAAGCGGCCCGAAGCGTCGCTTCGCCCCAGATCCGCAACATGGCCACGCTGGGGGGCAACCTGGCCCAGGATACCCGCTGCTGGTACTACCGTTATCCCGACCGGATCGGCGGCAGGATCGGGTGCTTCCGGAAGGGGGGCAAAACCTGCCCCGCCGCCGCCGGCGAGAACCGGTACCACGCCCTGTTCGGAGCCCGGCGGTGTCACGCGGTGTGCCCTTCCGACACGGCGGTGGCCCTCGCCGCCCTGGGAGCGCGGCTGGACATAGCCGGAGCCGGGGGCGGCCGCGAACTTCCGGTGGCAGAGTTCTACACCCCGCTGGGAAACGCCCTGGCCGTTGACGAGATGGTGACCGCGGTCCATATCCCGAAGCCGCCTTCCGGGGCCGGGCAGGCTTTCCTCAAGTTCACCCTTAGGAAGCCCATCGACTTTGCCGTGGTCAGTGTGGCGGCGGTCGTCACGCGGCGGGACGGGGTTTGTACCGGGGCCCGTCTGGTCCTGGGCGCGGTGGCTCCCACCCCCTGGCCGGCCACGGCGGCGGAAGAGTTTCTGCAGGGGAAGGAACTGACCGGGGACACGGCGGCACGGGCGGCGGACATCGCCCTGGCCGGGGCCCGGCCCCTTGCCAGGAACGCCTACAAGGTGGAAATCGCGCGGACCCTGGTCAAAAGGGCCGTTTTGGCCTGTTCGCGGGAAGAGTGAGGCCGGGCGGTCGCAAGGGACCTCCGTTCCTCAGTCCGGTGTGGCCGGCGTTTCGTTGGCGGACACACGGCGGAAGTGAAAGCCGTAGACGGCCAGGGTGAGGGCGTGCACCAGGCAGGCGGGGCGCCGCAAAAGGGTCTTCAGAATCAGGCCCCAGTAGTACCGCCGCCCCTTTTCCAGGACGCCCAGGTACCAGGTGACCAGGAACAGGGCCCGGACGTAGCGGAAGCGGAAGCGTGACCGGATTCGCCGGCGCCGGGGCCGGAACTCCTTCAGGAATTCGTGGATACGTTCGTAATACTGGGCCGGGGCGTAGATGGTGGTGACGATGCGGCGGTAGCCGTCCACGAGCTTTTGGCGGTTCATCACCGGAATGAAGTTCAAGTCGGTGCCGTTGCCCGAGAATTCCCGAACGATGCGGTTTTCCCTGACCAGCCGTTCGAACAGCCGGGTGCCCCGGGGGGCGTTGAGCAGGCCGACCATGGCGGTGACGATGCCGCTCTGCTGGATGAAGTTGATCTGGCGGTCGAAAATGGAAGGCGTGTCGTGGTCGAAACCGACGATGAAGCCGGCGCTCACGGCGATGCCGCAGTTCTGGATCTTCTTGACCGAGGCCAGGAGGTTCCGGTTGACGTTGTTGAACTTGTTGCATTCCCTGAGGCTTTCCTCGCTGGGGGTTTCGATGCCTATGAACACCTGGCCGAAGCCGGCTTCGGCCATCAGTTGCAGCAGTTCGTCGTCGTCGGCCAGGTTGATCGAGGTTTCGGTGATGAAATCGAAAGGCTGCCGGTGCTCCCGGTTCCACCGGATCATGGCCGGGAGGACTTCTTTTTTCAGTTTGACCTTGTTGCCGATGAAATTGTCGTCGACGATGAATACCCCGCCCCGCCAGCCGCGCCCGCGGAGGGCGTCGAACTCGGCGAGCAGCCGGGATACCGGCTTGGTGCGGACCTGACGGCCGTACAGCGACGTAATGTTGCAAAACTCGCAGTCGTAGGGGCAGCCGCGGGAATACTGGATACTCATGGCCCCGTAGTCGTCCGGGTCGATCAGGTCCCAGGCCGGGGGCGGGGTGGCGTCCAGGGCGGGATGGCCCCCGGCCGCGTACAGGTGTCCGGGAAGGCCGCGGGCCAGGTCGGCCAGGAACCGGGGCAGGGTGACCTCCGCTTCGCCCAGGACCAGGTGGTTGACGGACGTGAATTTTTCCGGCTCCATGGTGAAAAGCGGCCCCCCGGCCACGAGGGGACGGCCGGCGGCCCGGCAGCGGTCGATCACGTCCCGCACCGAGTTGGCCTGGATCACCATGGCGCTCACCAGCACCAGATCCGCCCACGCCAGGTCGGCGTCCGCAAGCGGGCGCACGTTCATGTCGACGAGGCGCTTTTCCCACCCCGGAGGCAACATGGCGGCCACGGTCAGAAGCCCCAGCGGGGGATGGGCGGCCTTGACGCCGATGAACCGCAGGGCGTATTTGAAACTCCAGAAGGTCGCCGGGTACCGGGGATAAACCAGGAGCGCCCGCATGGCCCACCCGCCTTTACCTGAATTGAGCTGGTCCTATTCCGGCAACGGTTCCGCCAGGATCTCCTCCCGCCGTGCGGCCGTGACGTCCTTGCCCGGGATGCGGTCGTCCACCGCCGGGTTGGGCGGATCGGGCATCTCCGTCCGGTCCCCCTGGTGGATTATCTGTACCGCCACATCCGGTTCGAAAGCGTCCCCGACTGCCCCGGCCACGTTGATGAGCCTGGTTCAGGTCTTGCCGGGGGGCCGGTTGGCGAAGACCCTGATGGTGACCATGTCTTAATCATTCCTTTCGGTGGGGAGAGATATGCGGCCGGCCGCCCCGGCCGGATTGTTTACACCCTGCCACGGCGGCCGGTATAATACAAGCGGATATTTGGTTTGACGCCCCGTGGGGCGGGAAGGGGAGATGCGTCTTGATCGCCGAAGTCGTTTTCACCGGCACGGAGTTACTGCTGGGACAGACTCTCAACACCAACTCCCAGTACCTGCAGCGGGCCCTGGCGGCCGAGGGCCTGGACCTCTACCGGCAGGTCACCGTGGGCGACAACCTGGCGCGCTGCGCCGAAGCCATCCGGGAGGCGGCCGCACGGGCCGACCTGGTCTTCGTCGGCGGCGGCCTGGGGCCCACCGAGGACGACGTCAGCCGGGAGGCCCTGTCCCGGGCCGTGGGGCTGCCCCTGGTGCAGGACGAAGCGGCCCTGGAGATCGTGAAACGGTTCTTTGTCTCCCGGGGCGTGCCCATGGCCGACAACAACCTGAAGCAGGCCCTGGTTCCCGCCGGCGGGCAGGTATTGGACAATCCCATCGGCACCGCGCCGGGGATCGCCCTGGCGCACGGGGGCAAACACTACTTCCTGCTGCCCGGCCCGCCCCAGGAGTTGGCCCGGATGCTCGACGAGCAGGTCCGGCCCTATATCAGACGGCACTTTGCCGACCGTCTGGGGATCATCCGCTCCCGGGTGGTGAAATTCTGCGGCATCGGCGAATCGACCCTGGACGACCAGTTGTCCGACCTGCTCAAGAGCACCAACCCCACCCTGGCCCCTTCGGCCAAGGAGGGTCAAGTCCACCTGCGCATCACGGCCAAGGCCGCCGACGAGGCGACGGCCCGGGGGATGATCGCGGCCATGGAGGAAGCTTTGCGCACCCGTCTTTCCCGCCACATCTTCGGCGTGGACGACGATACCCTGGCCGGAGCGGTGGGCCGCCGGCTGGCGGGCCGGACGGTGGCCCTGGCCGAGGAATTCACGGGGGGTGGCCTGGGACGGTCCCTGGCCCTGGACCCGGTGGCGGCCGCGGGCCTGGTCTGTGGATTGATCCTCACCGGCTCCGTGCCGCGGGGTTGGCCGAGCCGCATCCCGCCGGACGCGGCCGGGAACTTCCGGGAGACGGCGGCATGGCTGGCGACGGCGGTGCGGCAGTGGGCCGGCAGCGACATCGGCATGGCCACGACCGGAGCGGAGGTGGGCGACGCGAAAAGCATCGACCGTTTCACCGCGTACGTCGCCACCGACGACGGGGTCTCCTGCCGGGTCAAGGAAATGCGCCTGTGGGGGAACCGCACCCAGGCGGCCCGCCGGGCCGCCGAGGCCGCCCTTATCCTCCTGTGGCGCAGCCTGGGCGGGGAAGCCCGTGGCTGACCGTTACCTCAACTACTCCGAACTGGCCGCACGGGAGGTCGAAGGCCGCGACTTCAGGGTACGGACGGTTCCACGTCCCTCGCCGGTGCTGGTCATGGCGCCGCACGGCGGCAACATCGAACCGTACACGGACGGGATTGCCGGGGCGATTGCCGGGGCGGACTTCGGTTTCTACGCCTTCGAGGGCATGAAGACTCATGATGAACTGCACATTGCCAGTCACCGTTTCGACGAGCCGCGGGCCCTGGCGGCCGTAACAGCGGCCGCGGTGGTGTTGACCGTCCACGGCTGCCGGAATACCGAGCGTGGATTCGTCTGCGTGGGGGGCCTCCACGACGGGTTGCGGTCGGCGATGGAGGAATCCTTGCGGTCGGCGGGGTTCCGGTTGGAGGACCTGCCCGGGATGAGGGGCCGGTCCCCGGAAAACATCTGCAACCGCGGCTGGCTCGGCCGGGGGGTGCAGTTGGAAATCAGCTACGCCTTGCGCAGGCACCTGGTGGAAAACGAAGAACGGTACGACCGTTTCGTGACGGCCGTGCGCGCGGTGCTGCTGGGCTAACCGCTGGCTTCCGCTTTCTTCACCCGGTAATCTTCTTCCGGTATGGGCAGGGAAGCCGCCAGCGGCAGGCCGATCAAGGGAAACAGGGCGATTATCCATAGCGTGGTCAGGAGCCCGAAACGGTCGGCGACCAGGCCGAGCAGCATCACCCCGGTACTGCCCATGCCGACGCCGAAACCGAGCATCAGACCGGAGGCCAGCCCGACCCGGTCGGGCATGAGACGCTGGCCGTAGACCACGGTGGTGGAAAAGGTGGAGATGAGGGCCGCCCCGGAAAGGGCGATGGCCGCCAGGGCGGCCGGTCCCCTGGTTTCCAGGTAGAGCACGGTGCATACCAGCGACCCGGCCATGGAGACGAGCAGGCCGAATTTCCCGCCCCAACGGTCCGCCACCGTGCCGCCGGCGACGGTGCCAACGGCGCCCGCGATCAGGTAGACGGTCAGGGTGAGACTGGCCGTGCTTTTCCCGGCACCCAGCAGGTTGGTTACATAGAAAGGCAGGTAGTAGATCAGTCCGGCCTGGATCCACGACCGCACGGTAACGTAACCGATAAGCAGCACCACCGGTCCCACCGGTGTCCTCGCCTTTGGTCCCGGGGCCGGCCGTGTTCCTTCGCCGCGGCGCGATGCCGTGGCTTTAACGATGTACGACCGGGCCGCCAGGAACAGAAGGGCCATGATCAGGCCGGGGACGAAAAGAACCGCCGTGCTCTTCAACCCGGCGTGGTTGAGGAAGAGGTAGGCGATTAACGGGCCGAGACCGATGCCCAGGTTGCCGCCGAGGGAGAAGATGGCCATGGAAATGCCGCGGTTGTGCCGGCCGCTGGCGTAATAGGCGGTCTTGGAGGCTTCGGGGTGGTAGCCGGCCACGCCCACGCCGCTCAAGAACACCACGGCCAGCAGCAGGAAAAAGTAGGGCACCAGCCCGGTCAGGGAAAGGCCCAAACCAGCGAGAAGGCAACTGGCGGGCAAAAGCCATGTCGCCCGCCGGCGGTCGCTCCACAAGCCGAAAAAAGGCTGGATGAAGGCGCTGCTCAAAGTGAAGAACAGGGAAACCAGGCCGATCTGGAAATAGGTCAGATGCATTTTGTCGGTCAGGAAAAGGCTGATGACCGGAAGGGCTCCCTGGGAAAGGTCGGCGACAAAGTGGCCCAGGCTCAACAGGAATAAAATTGACGGGTTCAAGGACGTGCTCCCTTCCTCCGGACTCCCGCGGGAAACCACCCTCCATTTTACCCCACACCCGGGCGGGCCGGCAACGGACGCAGCCGCGCAAATGGCGGCCTGGCTGGTTAAATTCGACAACTGTTGGGGGTTGGCCGCGCCGGGCGTGGTCATGATCGGGGGCGGAGGATGGCCGGGGTGTGCCGCTGCCTTGACGGCCAAGGCCGGGGCGGGGAAGGTAACTTTGGCGGAGCGGACCGGCATGCTGCTGGGCACGGGGCTGGTGGGCGGCATCATGCTGAACAACCGGCGCGGCCGCAGGATTACGAAGGGAGCGGGTGTCCAGGCCCGCTCCCTTTCCTGACGGAGGGCAGGCCGTCGAAATTTTCCCGTTGACATACCTCTGTGCACCTGTTATATTGTTGAGCAGTTATTCTATTAATCAATAGAATTATGGGGAGTGGATCCATGACCGGGGATCGCGAGTTCAAGGACGCCGTTTACGAACAGATAGCCCGGGTCGGCCGCGCCGTGGCCCACCCGCGCCGCCTGGAACTGCTCGACCTGCTGTGCCAGGGGCCGATGACCGTGGAACAACTGGCCCGCAAGAGCGCCCTGTCCATGGGTAGTGCGTCCCAGCACCTCCAGCATCTCAAGGAAGCACGGCTGGTGCGGGGCGAGCGCCGTGGGACCCATGTGGTATACCGGCTGCACGACGAGTTGACGTGCGCACTCTTCCATACGTTGCGGGCGCTGGCGGAGCAGTACTATGCCGATATGCGGGCCATAACGGAGGGCTTCCTGGCGGACCACCAGGCCCTGGAACCGGTCGACGTCGGTACTCTCCAGGACCGGTTGGAGGCGGGCGAGGTGATCGTTCTGGATGTTCGTCCGCCCGAGGAATATGCCGCCGGGCATTGGCCCGGCGCCTTGTCGGTCCCCCTGGAAAAGCTGTCCGAACATCTGGCCGATTTGCCGCGGGACCGGACCATCGTGGCATACTGCCGCGGGCCTTACTGTGTCCTGGCCGTGCACGCGGTGGATCGATTGCGCCGGGAAGGGTTCCGGGCCGAGCGTCTGGCCGAGGGAGTCGCCGAATGGCGCGAGCGTGGATTGCCTGTCGCCGACGGTGACCGGAGCGGTGGTTAGTCGTCCGATGGTGGGAAGGAAGGAGGCTCCTGGAAGGGTAGCTTTCGATGCAAAGTGTGCAAGGAGGGATAAGGTGTACCTGTGGGTGGAAAACGTGGACAAGGCCTTACATCCCCACCGGGCCAGGCAGAAGGAGGCACTGGGGAAGCTGCTTGAATACCGGGAATTGTCCTCCCTGGCCCTGGAAAGCGGCAACGAAGCGATCTATTCTTATTTGCAAAAGGAAATGAACCAGACCTTCATGGAGTTTCTAACCTGGTGCTTTTTGGACGGCATCGGCTCAATGATTCCTCATGTCGCGGTGATGTGGCTACTCAGCTTGTGGATGCCTTCGATACCGTTGGCTTTCCGCCTGCCGTACGTGGGTGACCGGCTGCCCGTTATCGTCTGGTACCCTGCCCTGGCAATCTCCTTTTATGCCGGGCGGTGGCTTGTTCGTAAAATTATCCATGAAGCTTGCTGAAAGACTTCCGGATGAAGCGGAGGTGTGAAGTTTGTATTTTCACGTGGCCGGAGTTTCCGTCAACCCCATCGTCATTATCCTGTGGATGCTGTTCGTCGGATTCGTCTTCTCCACCATCGGCGCCGCGGGCGGTATCCTGGCCGGTGTAGGGCATATCACAATCTTCGGCTTGAAGAAGGCCAACACGATCAAGCCCATGAACCAGGTTCTGACTCTCATCAGTCCCATCGTCTCCACCCCTGTCTACCTCCGCGAAAAACGGTTGGTGGTCCCCGCCGCCGTATCCCTGGGCCTGGGCGGGATCGTCGGAGCCCTGCTCGGCTCCTGGCTTTCCCACACCTATCTGCCGGCCATGACGTCCTACAAACCGCTTTTCGGCGTGATCACCCTGGTGATCGCCGTTCGGATGTGGATTGAGACCACCCCCGCCTCACGCGCCAAGAAGCAGTCCGAGCAGAAGGCCAGCAAGGCCTTCGAGGCCAGGGTCAAGGAATTGAAGCAAGCCGGACGGCTCAATGAACTCAAGGACATCGGCGTCCGCTTCGAGGAACTCGGCCTTACGAAGAACCGTTTCACCTTCGCCGGGGAAACCTTCCGTTACAACGCCCTGTCTCCTTTTCTGGCCGGCCTGGTCGTGGCCGTAATTTCGGCGGCCCTGGGCGTGGGCGGCGGCTTCCTGCTGGTACCGTACCTGAGCAGCATGCTGGGCTTTCCCATGTTCATCGTGGCCGGCACCTCCACCCTCTCCATCCTGGTTTCCTCACTCATCAGCATTGGCAATTACGTCCGCATGGGTAGCCGCCTGGACTACCCCATGATCGGCTTCGAACTGATCGGTATTCTGGCCGGCTCCTACCTCGGCCCCACCCTTTCCAAGTACATCAAGGGCCTGTACCTGAAGGGCTTTTTGGCTGTTGTGCTGACATATATCGGTGTCGGTTACGTGTTTGGCACGGTTATCCAGCACGCGACCGGGATCAGGATTATCTAAGTGCAGCTCGATGTTTGCAAGGTTTCAGTAATGTTGGTGCAGAAACTGATCCTGCAGCGCTCTTCTGCTCCTATTGTCGGTTATTTCGGAGAGGTGTGTCAAATGGACGAATGCTTGCTCCTGGTGCTGGAAGGGGCGGAAAATGATGACGTCTTAGCGAAGCAGCTCTTGAGGGCTGTAGGCGGCGTGAGTGGCGTTCGTGCCAGGGGGGATCGGCTGTTCTTTGTTTCATACGATCCCATGGTCGTGGATCATGATGTCATCATTGAAACCACGATCAAGGGAGGCATAAAGGTCAGGCGGTTTCAACATGTCCCGCAGGAGCTGGAAGTATATCAATAGGGGGTTGAAGTCCATGGTTACGATTAGAGTTTATTCCAATAAACCCTCCGGAAAAACCTGAACACGCCTGATCAATCTGGCTCGTGCGGTCAGTGATGCGTATGCGCCCGATGTGAAAGTAGAGGTCATCTACAAAGGGGATTCGCCGGGTATGCCGGATCCCCCGGATCTGGCCGTGGAGGATCGCTTGCTTGGCAAGACCGTCACGGCGGAAATGTTGGAGGAATTGCTGATGGAATTGCTGCCGGAGTAACCGTGGATCCAGGCCTCCGGCAATAATCGCGGGGATGGCCGATTGCTTACTTCCCCGTGAATCTGATTTCCACGTCGAAGGGGAAAGTCCAAAGAAAGCCGCTCCGGGCAACCGCAGACCGGTGTGTGCTGTAAGACTCTCCGCGGCCGCGAACCCAGCGGATCCACATGCCGCACGCAAGTTCGTGTGGATTCCCTGCCGATCCCGCCGGTGCTGCGCCCCGTGGATATCGTTCGACGGTGAGCCTTTCTAACGTCGTGATGCCGCGGAACCGGCAGCGCCACGGGAGGTTGCTCCCACCACCATATCGGGCGGCGACGGCATGTACCCCCGGCCTACGGTCGTGCCCAACAGAATCTCACCCCTTATGGTTCCCTGGGGCAACGCCTTGCCGACAAGCCCCCTGCCGCCGGCGGACACCAGGGCATTGACGGGGCCGGGGGCTTACGGCCCGCGGTACGCAACGTCATGCACCTGCCCGGCATCCACATCCGTGGGTATCGTTTTTGACGATATCCCTGGATTTTTTCCCAAATAAGGATATTGACTTCCTGAACTCGTAAGTCTAAGATATTTGATAATATCGCCCTATTGAACTCCACTCGACCACCGTATCGATGCTTTTTCCATTTACCGGGTCACGTGGAAAACGCCCACGTGGCGCGTTTTTCAAAAAGGGACGCCTGTCCGGCGGGCCTAAACCGTGAAGCCCCGGCAAAATCTCCAGGCACCGTACTTTGGCCGACTCTTGGGGCGTTCCGGCAACTGCCGCTAGTCATCCCGGGAAGGGTCTTCCCCCGGCAACCCCGAGGTAATATAATGTTAAGGCAGGTGAGCAATTCTGGACGTGGAAGTATCCCCCCAGGCCAACGACGTGATCATGAGGTCTTTGACCCAAATCTTCCAGGAGAAGACTTTGAAGGCCTTCGGAGTGGACACGCCGCCGATCGCAGGACTTTTTCCCACAGACGTGCCGGTCGTGGAGGTCAGGGACAGACGGACGGACTTTATCTTCGTATTAAGTGACAACAGTTTGCTGCACGTGGAATACCAGAAAACGGTGAGCATCGAGCACCTGAAACGCTTTATGTTCTATGCGGCGAGGTTGGCTCTTCGGGACAAAGACAACCGGGGCATCCGGACGGTCGTCATATATTTCGGAGAAATCGAGAAGGCCCCGGAGGAACTGCACAGGGGTTGCCTGACCTACAAGGTAACCAACGTCTACATGCATAGCTTTGACGGGGATGAACAATATGCATGGCTGAAGGAAAAAGTCGAAAAGGATGGATGGCTGGAAGACGAGGATCTTCTGAGGCTCTGTTTTCTGCCCCTGATGAAGAGCAATCTGAATGAGGCCGAGATGACCATGCGCGCGGCGGAACTGGCCGAAGTCATTCCGGGAGAGACGGGAGCGTTTGTCCAGGGAGTTTTGCTGGCGTTAAGCGACAGGGTTGTAGCAGCAAATGATTTTGCCAATCAGTAATATGTATAGGCATTGACCGGCGGACAATATTCTGATATAATTAACTATCATGGAAAAGATGTTC
>Ga0078972_1005591_pt1 | contig 31588 bp, 32 predicted proteins | sample YelNatPaOPGAMG01_FD_67568 | JGI IMG/M metagenome (GOLD analysis project Ga0078972, IMG submission 67568) | Hot spring thermophilic microbial communities from Obsidian Pool, Yellowstone National Park, USA - OP-RAMG-01 (SPADES assembly) (version 2) | ecosystem: Environmental > Aquatic > Thermal...
TAAAAAAGTATAAAGAGGGCACGCTTTTCATTTATTTCCCTAAGGGGCTGTAGGCTAGCTTGGTCTAGACTGTCAGGCTCGGGCCCTGGTGACCCCGGTTCAAATCCGGGCAGCCCCACCAAAAATCCTAGAAATAAAAAAAGAATTCTCCGAACTCCAAGGGAAGACCATGGAGCCGGCTATCATGAGACATAGACTCAAGGAAGTCACTGGGCGGCTGGCGGTGGAGGCGGGGGCGGAACTGCAGCCGATGCTTCATTGGTAGAAGAGGGCCTGCCAGCAGAGTAAACAAGTGCGGCAGATCTGAATATGAACACGCTGAGCGCAGGGGAAATTATCAATGAAATCAGCCAACCGACGAGAGGGATCGCTGCGATAAGACCTATGATTGCAACGATTACGACCAGGGCAATGATCCAAAGTATGTACATCCCCCAGCCAACATTCCCGATTACTTCTAGAATCTCTCCGAACGCGAATGCCTTGCCGAAGCTGTTCTTCTTGATCATGTTCATTATGCCCATGTAGAACAGTATGCTTGCTAGTATGCCAAGTATGAGCCCAGCAATGAAAGTGATCAGCGCAATTCCTCCTACAAATAGCCCAGGGGTATGTGGGAGCATTGGGATGGATATTAAGCCTATTATCGAAGGTCCGATGAGAATCAGAGGGACAATCATGTAGATTATAGCGACTACCACTATCTTAAGACCCTCAATGAACAATGAGGCGTACTCTGTAAGCGGAGGTGGGGCATTCCCCTCAGGGCTCTCGCGGGCAACTTTCGCCGCGTAGCCGATCACTATGAAATTTAGTATAGGTATTATGCTGAGAATAATGAGGATCACTAGACGCCCGAGGTCGCTGAAAAGTTTTTGTGCGTATTGAAAAGCATCACTCAAATTCTTACCTAGGTCCAACATATTACATCATTTATAATAAAAAATGAACGGGCATATAATTTTATTCGGTAAAAAATGGAATTATAGCAGAGATGCCTTCTTTAAAATACCCCTGCCAGCCAGTATCCCGTTTGCAGCTGCCCCGACTATGCCCCGTGAAAGTCCAACCCCGTCCCCAGCAACGAATAGGTTTTCTACAGTAGTTTCTAGATCCTTGTTAACCTGGAATTTATTGGCAGAGAATTTGATTTCTGGGGCATAAAGGAGCGTTGAAGAACTTGCAACTCCAGGGATGATCTCGTCCAGCTTTTCGAGACCTTCAATGATATCTGAGACTATCCTATGCGGCATCGCCATAGCTATGTCCCCGGGAGTAGCGGAATGGAGCGTTGGCTTGATTTGGCTGTGGGAAATCCGAGTCCATGTGGACCTTCTGCCCATCCGTAGATCGCCGAGTCTCTGTATGAGCGGCTCCCCCCCTCCAAGTATAGTTGCTTGCTGTACTACTGAGCGCCCATAGGCAGTCGTATCCTCAACCGGCTCGGTTAGAACGACCCTGACTAAAAATGCAAAGTTGCTGTTCTCCGAAAGCGTTTCAGTCATCGAGTGCCCATTTACACCTACGAATCCGTCGTAGACCTCCTTGACTACATACCCCTGGTGATTCACGCAGAATGTCCTTACGAAGTCATCATATGTGTCGGTGTAAATGTGGAACTTAGGGTCGCGGTTCACTTGGATTATTGGCTCCATTACGAATGCAGGGACCTCCACTCTGACCCCAATATCGATAGGTTCATGTTTTGCAGGTATGGAAAGCCTTTTGGCTATTTCAGCTGCCCAGTTCGCTCCTACCCTTCCAGGGGCCAAAAGCACATATTTCGCAGTCATCTCGGTGCCATCATCGAGGATCACCTTGCTTTGCTTCACGTCTTTGACGTGTGTGCCTAAAAGAAACTTTACCCCTTTTCTTTCGAGGTCCGCTTTGAAGTTGTTGATTACCTTTGGGGCACCATCGCTGCCCATATGCCGCTGCGTAATCGGAAGGAACTTTATGCCTACAGAGGCGGCTCTCCGCTGGAGGTTAACTGCCTCGTCAACATCCCCACTGTAAACCTTCGTCGGAGCCCCATATTTCACAAATATGGAGTCGACATAATTGACCAAATCCCAAGCTTCCCTTTCATCCCTGGTAAACTCGGTCAGATCGCCGCCTATGTCGGGCCTCAGATTTAGAAGACCGCTGGAAAGTGTTCCTGCCCCTCCCACACCGCTCATTATGCTGCAGACGGGGCAACGGGTGCAGCTCTTGTAATTCTGAACCGGGCATTTCCGTTTCTCAACGTCGTATCCCTGGTCGATTACCAGAACTGAAAGCTTATCCTTTGCCTTGTCCACAATCTCGTAAGCCGCAAACATTCCCGCTGGACCAGCGCCGACTATTATAACGTCATAGTCCAAAGAAGACACCACAGAGCTTCAGATAAACAGACAGTTATTTATTTTGTTGTCAACAATACTTCAAAAAGTGTCCCAGATGGAAGAACTCGACAGGGCTTTTCTTGAAAAGTTACTTGGAACCAAAGATCAAGATGTCTTGGAGGGCTACAAACCAAAAATTGTCAAGGCCGTTGAAGCTGTTGAGAATTATGCTGTAAAGAGGTATAGGTTCAAACCCAGTATGAGGACAGTCTGGATAGTTGTTGGCAAGGAGCGGGAATACCATGTGATACCTGGATTGTACTGTCAATGCGATGATTTTTACATAAACGTAGTAATCAAGAAGAAGGCGCGTGCTTGTTACCACATGATAGCCCAGGCCCTCGCTGAAGAAAGAGGGATTTTCGAGAGCTACGAACTGCTTGACAGCGATTTTATAAGGCTCAATAAGGAATGGAAGGGGCAAACCCTGTAGGTGGGTTTAGTTGGCGCGGTTACCTGAGTGAAATGCTCGTTTGTTGATCTGCAATGGCGATTAGAATGTCAAACTTTGATGATCTTTTCAAAAAATACAAAGAGATAACAGGCTTGCCGGATGAGGAGATTCTAAAGCTCATTGAATCAAAGAAGAAGGATTTGGGATACCTTGTAAATGACGATGTAGCACTCAGACTGGTTGCAAAGGAAAATGCAATCAACCTTTACGATAGCAGCCCTGAGAAACCTTCACTGAAAATCGACGATCTTGTACCAGGCCTGAGCAACGTCTCCCTCAAAGCAAAAATATCAAGGATCGGAGATCTGAGGGAATTCAAGAAAAAAGACGGGGGTCTTGGGAAAGTATTGAGGGTAAGGATAGCAGACGACACAGGGATCTGCAACCTTGTCCTTTGGGATGAAAAAACAGAATTAATTTCAGGCATTTATGAGGGATGCAACATTGCTATAACTGCTGCATATACAAAGACGGGATTGAACGGTCTTGAAGTGCACATTGGCCAAAAGGGGAAGCTTGAAGTTTTGCCCGAATTCTCGAACCCCATTAAAGGGAGGATAATGAGGGTCTTTGATCCTATTGATTTCATTACAAGCGACGGTAGACGTGGCAGGGTCGTGGCTTTTGTTGTAAAATGTGAAAAACAGCAGAAGGTTTTGGTTTGGAACCCGTCAGATCAGTTACTATCTAAACTCAAAGCAGGGGCGGCGGTCGAGATCTTCGGGGGAATGACTAAAAAGGATTTTAATGGTGAAACGGAGCTGCACATAAATAATGAGAATGGCGTGAGAATAGATCTTGATGACGTAAATGAGCTTCATGAGAGAAGGGTAACTAGGCTCTTTGAGATCAAAGATGAGGACCCAGATCTGGTAGTGGAAGGCATTATTGAAAACGACCCTGATCTTGCCACAACCCAAGTTGGGAAACAGTACTGCAGAATTCTGCTAAGAGATCAAGAGACAGTCATACCGGTAGTCTTTTGGAACGATAAGGCAGTTAAAATAAAACAATCTGCAAGACCTGGCATGGTTTTAAGAATAGATGGTTGTAGCGCAAGGTATGGACCGAATGGCCTTGAGCTATCAGTCAATCGATGGAGCAAAATAAAACTTGGATGAAACAGGTTGTAGAAAGGTTATTAATGAATGTTTTTAGAGGGTAAGCAAGATACTCGAAGGGATGATCACTGTGGGTGGAAGGAAGAGGAAAAAGACAGTACGCCGGATGAAAAAGAGCATACCGAAGATTTTCCCTTGTCCCAACTGCGGAGAGAAGACACTTGCGATCGAAATCAACAGAGAGGCGGGTGTTGCTGAGGTCAAGTGCGGAAGATGCAACATCAATGATGAAGTTGCAGTATCATCGGTAGAACAGGCAGTCGACGCATACGGAAAATTTGTTGACAAATATTACGGCGGGGAGAAGAATGCGACGAGTTGAAAGCTATCTAAACGACCAGATAAGAAAAATGGGATGCATACATCTAACGCTAATCGATCCGGACAAATGTACGCCCGAACAAGCACGTTCCATTGCTCTTGAAGGGGAGAAGCTTGGGACTAGTGCCTTCATGATAGGCGGTTCAACTTGCGTTGGCGGTGAATTGCTTGATGAACTGATAAAGGGTTTGAAGTCAGGTTCTAGCCTCCCCGTGATCCTCTTCCCAGGCAGTCTTTTCGGGATAAGCAGGTACGCCGACGCAGTATGGTTCATGTCTGTACTGAACTCAAGCAATGTTTACTACATTACTGGAGCGCAGGCAATTGGTGCCAGGACGGTCAGGGCGTATAATCTTGAGGCGATACCCCTTGGATACATAATAATAAGTCCAGGAGGGACTGCAGGTTTCATAAGCCAGGCGATGACGATACCCCATGACAAGCCCGAGGTTGCTGCCATATACTCTTTGGCTGCCCAATACATGGGAATGAGGTTTGTTTATCTCGAGAGGGGCTCTGGCGTTGAAGCACCTGTTCCACCTAGCATGGTCCAGCTCGTAAGGAAAGTTGCTTCGGAGGTTAGACTGGTTGTTGGAGGCGGAATAAAGACGAGGGAGCAGGCCAAGGAGCTGGCAAAAGCAGGAGCCGAGATAATAGTGACAGGGAATGTTGTTGAAGAGAGAGGCATAGTCGGGCTGAAAGAGATCATCGGGGGAATTGAGGAAGGGGTAAATGAGAGAGGAGCTTGAAAAAGAGTTCGTTAGAAAATCCATTCATTTGACCGGCATCTCTGTCCCATTATTTTATATTTTTTTCCAAAGGGATTTGACAATACTATATACTGCAATGGCGCTTTTGGTGTTTGTTGTTTTGGAATATGTTAGAGTCAGGGTGCATTCATTATTTCCTTTGCCGAGAATGGCTTCCATGATTCAGAGAATGAAGGAGAGGACTGCAATTGCTGCCAACGTATATTTTTGCGTAGCAGCAGTTGTCTCGATTTACTTCTTTAAGGAATTTTCAGTGGTGGTTGGGTTAAGCACTGCCCTACTTTCAGATGCGGCAGCTGCAATAATTGGGACTGGGATCGGGAGGCACCGCTTGAAAAATGGAAAGAGCTGGGAAGGGACTGCAGCAGGTGGGCTTTCAGCATTTTTCATATCATTATCATTAGGTGGAAGTCTGATTGTTTCAATAGTTTTGGGATTTGTCTTCTGCTTAATTGATCTGATAGATTTCGGTTTTGATGACAACTTTATCATGCCTTTATTAATGGTAATGGTTGTTGAATTAGGAGGGGCGCTTCTGTGACTTCAGGGGAGCATTCAGAGTATTTTCAGTTATTGGAAAATAGGACCTCAGAACTTTACTCACTTGCACAGGAAGCCAGGAAAAAAGGTTTGGATCCCAAGGAATATGTTGAGATCTACAAAGCCCAAGATTTGGCTTCAAGAGTTGAGGGGTTGATAGGCCTCAAAGGAGTTGCTGAAAGGATCAGAGAGCTAGACCTGAAGTATTCACGGGAGCAGACAGGATTTACGATAATTGAGGAGATAGTCAACGGAAAATACGGCAAGTTCGAGGATGAAAAAGCGGCAGATTACGCGATGCGAACGGCCCTGGCAATCGTCACTGAGGGTATAACGGCAGCGCCCCTCCAAGGCATCGAGAAGCTGAAAATTAAAACGAACCCAGACGGTAGCAAGTATTTAGCAGTTTACTATGCAGGACCGATGAGGTCAGCTGGAGGCACTGAGCAGGCACTGACAGTCCTTTTTGCCGAGAAGATCAGGAAGCTGCTCCATCTGGACAGGTATAAGATCACTGAAGAAGAGATCGGGAGGTTCATAGAAGAGTTGAGGTTGTACGAGAGGAAGGTCTCCAACTTCCAATACCACCCTTCTGACGACGATTTGAGGCGGCTCCTCCCGAACATACCAATCGAGATCACTGGTCCTCAGACGGACAACATTCAAGTTTCAGTATATAGAAATCTCCCCAGAATCGAAACCAATTGCGTTAGAGGGGGGGCGCTGAGAGTTGTTAACGACGGCGTATATGGCAAGGCTTCAAAGCTGAAAAAGGTAGTCGAAAAATTAGGCTTTACTGATTGGGATTGGCTAACTAAAATAAAGAAAGAAGAAAAGAAAGAAGAAAAAGAATTTACTGGAATTTCTCCAGACATAAAATACCTTGTCGATATAGTCGGTGGAAGACCCATATTCGCCCACCCTTCGAGGTTTGGCGGCTTCAGGTTGAGGTACGGGAGAGCCAGGAACACAGGTCTGGCTTGTGTAGGGATAAACCCAGTCACCATGATCATCCTTGAGAGCTTCATAGCAGTTGGAACTCAACTAAGAGTCGAGAGACCAGGAAAAAGTGCAACAATAACGCCTGTAGATGGCATTGAAGGACCAATTGTGAAGCTTAAGAATGGCGACGTACTAAGGCTTGAAGATGAGGTCACAGCCGAGCGTGTAAAAGAACAGGTCGACAAGATACTTTTTCTTGGGGATATGTCTGTTGCATATGGGGAGTTTCTTGAGAATAATCACAGGTTGATGCCGCCTGGCTACTGCGAAGAGATTTGGGCCGAGGAAATGAAGCTCGAAATTAAGCAGAAATTCAATGGTCGGAATGACCTCGCTTCGGATCGCCTTGGAATAATGGTGGAGAGGTTCAATGATTTCATTAACCATCCAACATTGGTCAAGCCAACACCTGAAGAGGCACTTTCTATCTCAAAGGTGCTAGGAGCACCCCTCCACCCCAGGTACACCTATTTCTGGGAGAGGCTAAAGGTAGAGGAAATCATTGCGATTAAGAAATGGTTTACCTCAGAACGCCAAGGGAACAGGTTCAAGTTACCGCAAAAAGAGGTGAAGGAATTTCTGGAGCTTGCTTGTATACCACATCGAAAAGTGGAGGGCATGTTGGTTTTTGATGATCTTCCAATTTTAGAGGCGCTGTTATCTTCAGAAAAGACATCCTCGCTTCGATCCCCACTTGAGTTTTTAAGTGAAACCTCGGGAATTGTTTTGAGGGCAAAGGGGAGAAGCTTCATTGGCGCTCGAATGGGAAGACCAGAGAAGGCACGTGAGAGGGTAATGAGCCCCCCGACCCATGTCCTATTCCCTGTTGGACTTGCTGGTGGCCCCCAAAGGGACTTGGTCAAAGCGGCTTCAAACAAGAGCTTCGTTACGACAATCAACATAAGGCATTGCAGGAAATGCAACCGAACAACCTATGAAAGAGTCTGCTCAATATGCGGAGAAATGACGGTTAAAATTTACAAGTGCAACAACTGCAACCAAAGGAACTATTTCACCTGTGAAAGCGGGAAAGAGGTCTGCCCCCAGTGCGGGGCCGAAGCGGTTCCATATGAGCAAAGATCAATATCCCTCGAGGAATTCCCCAAACTTGTAAGAAAGTACGGGATAAGGAAAGATGCAGCCATAAAGGGCGTTAAGGGGCTGTCCAACCCCACAAAGGTGCCCGAGATATTAGACAAGGGCTTCTTGAGAAGCAAGCACAAGATATTCGTATACAAAGATGGAACGGTAAGATACGACATTACGAATGCCCCTTTGACTCACTTCAAGCCCGCTGAAGCCCATGTCAGTGTTGAGAAACTGAAAGCATTGGGGTATACCAAAGATATTTTTGGTAAAGATCTGAATGAACCAGACCAAATTCTCGAATTGAAAGTTCAGGACGTAATAGTCCCAAAGAGTTGTGGAGAGTACCTGCTCAGGGCTGCCAGATACGTCGACGAGATGTTGACTAAGACCTATGGCATGGCTCCTTTTTACAATCTCAATAGTTACGAAGACCTCGTTGGGCACATCGTGATAGGGTTGGCGCCACACACTTCAGCAGGCATAATAGGCAGGGTGATAGGGTTTACTGAAGCCAAGGTCTGTTACGCGCATCCTTTCTGGCACGCAGCAAAGAGGAGAAACTGCGACGGTGATGAAGACGCAATAATGCTTGCTCTGGAGGCGTTCATAGACTTTTCAAAAGCATACCTGCCAGATAAGATAGGCGGTCTGATGGATGCTCCGCTTGTGGTGACCACTACAATAGATCCTACAGAAGTCGACGACGAATGCCACAACATGGAGACTACTGCACCGCTCCCGCTCGAATTTTACAGGATGTGTGAGGAGTATAGAGAGCCTAAGGAAGCCTTGAAATGCCTCAATATTGTAAAAGACAAGTTGAGAACCCCAGAGCAGTACAGCGGTCTGAGGTTCTCAATCCATACTGAAAGGATCGATCGGGGTCCCCTTACGACGCTCTATGATCAAATAAAGTCGATGATTGACAAAGTAGAGAGGCAGTTATGCCTAGCAGACAAAATTCTGGCTGTAGACTGTACCGACGTTGCAGAGAGGCTGCTAAAGCATCACTTCATACCAGACCTGGCGGGCAACTTGAGGGCGTTTTCGACCCAAAATCTAAGATGCACGAAGTGTGGGGCAAAGTACCGCAGGATGCCGCTGAAAGGCATATGCCTGAAGTGCCAGGGGAACGTGATTTTAACTGTGCACCAGGGAAACGTCAAGAAGTATCTTGAAGCGGCTACCACTCTCGCTGAAAGATACAATCTGAGCCCCTTTGTCAAGCAGCAGATAGCGCTTATCGGCAGAGGCCTCAATATGCTGATAAACGAAGACCAAGAAAATGAGGAGAATAGAAACGCCAAAAATCATTCAGAAAAGGCAATTGACCTGAAGCAGTTCATCGGGTCACAGTGACTTCACCAGATCGATGTCAAAGATGATCCCAACCACCTTATCCCGGAGGTTTGTGACGGGCAACTGATCTATGTTATGCCTTAGCATTATGTTCGCGCATTCGGCTATAGTTGATGATTCACTGATGGTTATACATGGGGTGGACATGATCTGATGGAAAGGAATGGAAGGCAAAGAAATCCTCTCTTTGGAGATATAGAGCACTGAGGAAGTCTCCCAATCCCATTCTTGGGACTCTGATCCGGACTTCAAGACGGACTTTTTTTCTTCCAATTTCATCTCTACTAGTCGTATCAAATCGGTGTTTGAGACGATGCCAGCAATTCTTTCTTCATTGTCCAGCACAAGGGCGACATACTCCCCGGCCATGTGCATTATTTGGCTTGCTATGTTAACAGGGGTCGAGCCCCAAATTGCTAACATTTTTTTGCGCATATAATCAGAGACCCTTGCAGTCGAGGAGGAATTGGCGATTATTTTGTGGACTATATCGCCCACTGTAATGATCCCCTTCAACTCTCCCTTCGAGACTACCGGAATCCTTCGAAAGCCCTTCTCTTTCATTATACGCAGGCATTCATCAAAGGAAGCGTCAATATCCAGACTAATTACGTTCCTGTTCATTATGAGAGCGATCTGCTCCTCATCAGGGTGCCTCAGGATATCTTCTCTGGTGATTATTCCTACCAGTTGTTTCGTTCCCTTTTTTACAGCAGGCATCCCAGAGATCTTCTTTTCCTGTAGAATCCTGAGGACCTGATCCCTGCTTCCTGGGACTTCTACGTACATTACATTTTGGTTCATCAAATCAGATACTTTCAAACGCTATCGCCTTATGAATTTCAATTATCAGATTTATCTTATCTTTATATGCTGATAGGCATCGGTTTGGTTAGAGAAGCAGTATTGGACCTTCTGGAACGGGGCACGCAGCTCTGAAACCTTTTGGGCCACTTCCTTTGGATCGTCCCCATCAACTATAACTGACTTCATCAATTCAGCGATCTCTACCATCTCTGATTTCTTCATCCCAAGGCGTGTCAATTCCTGTGTACCAAGCCGGATCCCGCCAGGAGCCCTGTAGTCCCTCCCCATCTTCTTGTCGTAAGGAAGAAGGTTCCTGTTCACGATAATGTTAGCAGCTTCCAATTTCTTCTCAATTTCAAAGCCGTTGCCGTATTTGGTGACGTCAACTAGAACTATGTGCGACTCAGTAAATCCTCTCTTTTCATAGAGGGCATCTATGCCGCGCTCATAAAGAGCTTGTGCTAAGGCCTTGGAATTCATCACAATCGCCCTTGCGTATTCCTTGTAGAATTCCATAGCCTCCGCGAATGCTATTGCAACCCCTGCCACTGCATGAAGATGGTGATTGCTCGACAAACCAGGGAAAACAGCCTTCTTTAATGGTTCTGCGTACTTTTCCCATGAAACGATGGTACCATGCTGCGGACCTGCCAGGGTCTTGTGGGTGCTCATAGTCATGGCGTCCACGCCGTCGTTCAGGGGGTCTTGAAAGATCCCGCCAGCAATTAGGCCTGCTACATGAGCGGCATCGTAAACTACCTTCGCACCGTAAGTCTTCGCAAGATCCACTATCTCCTTAACGGGGTGTGGGAAGAGAAACACGCTCGCGCCAAGGATAAACATCTTCGGTTTTTTGCCCTGAGCATCCAATTCACGAACCATCTTCTCGGTCTCGTCTAGATCGATGTTGAAATCATCTATATCAAATGGATAATTCTGAACGTCAAGCTTCCTTATCAATCCGGCCGTGCCGCCCAACTTCTCCTTGGCATGGCTTATGTGACCCCCAGTTGGTATGGAGCACGAGAAGATCACATCCCCCGGGTTGGTGAATGCGGAGAAGGTCGCCAGGTTTGCGAAAACGCCTGAGATGGGTCTTACGTCAACAAATTCGCCATGGAAGAGGGCTTTCCCCAATTCGATCGCAATGCTCTCGACTTCATCTAGATATTTACACCCCGCATAAACACGCTCGCCAACCCAGCCTTCGGCATATCGGTTTCCAAAATCGCTTGCCAAGGCTTCCCTAACCGAAGGGCTCGGGACGTTTTCGCTGGCTATCATTGGTAAGGAGGTTGTTAATGCACGGTGGTGATCCTCTATACTTTTCAGGACGCGCTCGAACTTTTCTCTGTTTGAATCTGGCATAGAGATGCCTCCTAGCAAGAAACAACTTATTATTGGATTAAGGGCATAATATACATAATGTTTAAAAATAATGGAGTGATCTCCTGAAGAGGTGGTTGCTTTGCCAGGTAAGCAGAAAGAAAGGGCGCCAATGCCAATGTCTGGCGCGGGGTTGATGAGGTTCTTCGAAGATGAGACGCATGGAATAAAGATAAGACCCCACTACGTCGTTATTGCATCGATCATGCTGATGGGGACCGTAATTCTGGCACATGTCCTCTTCGGCTAGTTAGCTAGACTTCAAGAGGGGCTGAATCGAACCCCAACCTTTTAAGTTTGTTAGCAAAGATTTCTGAGTAACCGTGGATCGTATAGACTTTTTTCGGGTTGCATTCTTTAACGAAGCTCAATAGTTGCAGGTAATCAGCATGGCTGCTGAGGACGAAAGTTGTGTCAGCGCTTCTTTTTCCGAAGGTCAGCCCCCAACCGGTTACTGTCGCCACCCTGGCTCTCGGGTATACCATCTTTATAGCCCTGCTATTGAGGGAAGTTGGGAAGAGGCATACGCAATTACCTGACTTGAGTATTTCCTCTCCAGCACCGGCTAGGTCATAAAAAGCCAGGTCTCCCCCGAACGAGTTCACGGTTGCATTTGCCCTCGTTATTGAAGGGTGTGTGACTACCGGGATTGAGGTGAAGAGGTTGAACAGCCGCGTAATCTCCTGTGCCTTTCCGACGGGGTAAACCAGGAAGCAAGGGATATCGCCATGCATTATTGTGGAGGCAGCCCACTGAACTATCTGGTCATAGACGTCCTCACGGCTGGGGAAAACAAAGTCTGGACGGCCATAGGTTGTCTCGATAACGAGAATATCACATTCCTGAGGGGAGATGGCATTCTGGGTTAATGTATTAGCAAAATTGAAGTCTCCCGTGTAAAAAAAAGTCACATTGTCATGCACTAGAAGGAGCGCTGCTGAACCAAAAACATGCCCGGAATTCACCACTTTTAGTCTCGTGTCATGGACGGAGAGACTCTGACCATAGGCGCATGATACGACGTTTTTTGTCTTTCGATCAGCGACTGCTTCGTAGAGTGCGGCTGTCTCTTTAGTCGAATACTTGATTTTGTTGGAGTCGGTAAAGGCATTAGTGTGGTCCATGTGGGCGTGGGAAATGAATGCAAAGTCTGCGGACTCGACCTTTTTCATAGGGTCGAGAACTATGGAAAACCCTTTTGACTCCACAAGAACCCCGTTCTGCCATTTTACCGAGAACAAACACCGCACCCGACATACAGGGTTCTTCTGAATAAGTTTTTAACTTTTGTTGAATAGCAAGTTATCGATGAGATGATAATCAGTTGGACTTTACTTCTCAATTGATGAAAAAGTATAGATCTTTTTTTAGTTTGCCCAGCAAATCAATCTTAGCAGTCCAAATCATGCTTATTGGAATGTTGTTTTGCACCATCTCATACTGGCTTGCATTGGGCTCAGAAGGGATCACTGTTGGTCTGATTGACGGTGCGATCTCGCTTGGTTTGTCAGGAATAATATGCGGGCATATGATATGCAAGAAGGACGGGTTTTTGACTGCAAGGAGAGCGTTAGGCCTGATTTTATTCGGAATAATTTTTGTCGGGATTGGCATATTGATTGGCGGGCTATTAGCCAAGGCATTTGTAAACAGTTTGATCCTCGAGCGAACATATTTCCTGACTTGCGGAGTCGTAGTTGTTTACGAATACATAGTTATTGCGGCAGTTTCCAAGGATAAAGGCATCAGAGAGTTGTTTGAAAGCCTGGCGCAACCGACTTCAATAGTACTCGTGCATTCAGCTGTGATCTTTATTTTTGAAGGGATCCTTTTTGCTTATGGAGTTCTCATGTTTATCCTGACTTGCGCAGTCTCAATCATGACTGCGAAACTCTATTATTCAAGGATAGAGGACGTTGGGAAAAAAATCCTTGGCGTTGGGAGCGTTTCCTTGTTCAGGTCTTTCATAGCCTCATTCATTCTTGACGAAAGCGAATTTCTTGAAAATGACCTGAAAAGGCTTTCAGTTACCAAGGATGTTGAAATCAGGACACTCAGTTTCAAAAATGAAAATGGAAGATGTCTCCTTGTTGCTCCCTTAGTTCACCCGGGTCCTTTTAGAAACGTGGGGGGCGCGGCATTGCCTACTGCCCTGGCCGAAAGCTTAGCTGGGGCAGGGATAGTCCCGCTCATATTCCACACCCCCACGACCCACGAAGACGATCCAGTCTCAAGCGAGGATTGCAGGAGGGCAATAAGCGCAGTGATTAACGCCAATTACTCCGAAGGCGATTTCAAAGCCTCAAAGCCATCGAGCAGCAAGGTGGGAAGGGTCACAGTCACCGTCCAGATTTTTGGTAAAACCCCCCTAGTTGTGATTACCAGATCCCCTATCCCCACAGAGGATTTGCCTAGGCATGTGCACGACATCTGCATCAAAAAATTAGCCGAAAAAGGCTATTTTGATGGAGTCGTGGTGGATGCACATAATTCGATGGACAAGGAATATGAGCCTTTTGAAAAACAAGATGAGGAAGATCTCCTTGCAGCTTTAGAAAAGTCTTTGGCGGCAGCCGAGGAAACGGGAGACTTGTTTGCAGGCTTTTCGCAGTCAAGGCTCGAGGGGTTCACCAGGAAGGACGGAATTGGCGAAGGCGGAGTAATGGTTCTGGTAACCCAAGTCAACAGCTGCAAGGCAGCCTTCGTCTCGCTTGACGGTAACAACCTTATGTGCGGCATCAGGGAAAGAATAAAAGAAGAGCTCTCAAAGATCGGGTACGAGATTTCTGAGATAGCAACCACAGACACGCATGTGGTGACGGGCACAGCTGGAGGGCAAGGGTACCACGTCCTCGGAAAGATCGTTCCAGAGGGGGCGCTAATCAAAAAAATAGTCAAAACTGTAAAAGAGGCGGAGTCTAAGATCTCCAAGTGTGGAGTCGAATTTTCTAAACACGTTTTAAGGGACGTGAACCTGCTCGGGCAGCAAGGGCTTGAAGTGCTGTGGTCGCTGACCGAAGAGTCGATACATGTTGCAAAACGGGGGATAGTTTGGTTACTCGGGGCACCCATCATTTTTGCTACCGTGCTTTTTTTAATTTTTTGAATCACACACTCGACTTCCAGTCACATTTGTCGGATCGAGTCACGGCATCCATGGAAAATGAAGGTTTTTCATAGGATCATCATCAACTCATGATAATAGAAGAATATCAAGGGTTTGGCATGATGCACAATCATGCTGTTTGATGGTGTTTCCAGTAGTCCTCATGGGCCTCTTTCTATAAATTCCAAGAAAGGTGCCGGGTCAAGACGTCTCTCTTTGATATTGTTGTGATTCGTGATATTAATCACAAGATACGCGAAGAAGCAACAAGGGATTGTCCTAAGGAAACGCAACCATCTCCGCAAGGATAATTTTTATGGTTTATGAATTTTTTGTTATTTTTTAAAACTTTAGATTTTATGGAATTATAAATTAAAATGTTTGCAGCCGCCCCTCCTGTGAGTCCGATTGTTTCAATGCCATATTGTTCGGCCAGCAGGCATGCAACCTCGGCCAGAGAGTTGCCTATACATTTGTGCAGCGCAAAAGCAATATCTTTATTGCTGAAACGATTTTTTATATCAAAAATTTCATTTACTAATTTACCGGTCTTAAATACATATACTCCATTTTCTCTTACATACTCAAGCATTAGTTCAATTTCGCCTGGATTGCCAGAAAGTGCTAGAGACTCCAAGCGCATAGGAGGCTCCCCCTCATACGTCCTTAGCCAGCAAACATCAAGTGCAACAGAGAGTGCGTCCAAAAATCTGCCTAAACTTGTTGTTTTTAATGCCCCTGGTTCTTTGCACTGTTTTAAAACTATCCTTAATTCTTCAATTCCATGTTTAAAGTACTTATTTGCATTATTTTCTAACAGTTTTTCAACATCTGAATTAGACATTGTTGAGCTTAGGATCGAGGCAAGCATCCGGGCAGGGTAATACGCGCACATGTCCCCTCCTGGCATTGCATGCGGCTCAAGATGCGCTACACGAGTGAAATCGGAGTACCCAGCGACGATTATCTCTCCACCCCACGAATTTCCGTCAAGTCCATAGCCAGCCCCGTCTATCACTATTGCCAAAATGCGCTCATCCAAGCCAATCCCATTCTCAGCCATCAATGCAGCGGCATGCGCGTGGTGATGCTGAACGTGGATGATGGAGGAACCCACTTCTTCAGAGAGCTCCTCTGCGTAACGTCTTGTCAAGAAGGCTGGATTCATGTCGCAAGCGATCACATCAGGTTTTTTAAGGTCATACGTTTTTTCAATAAAGGTAATTGCATTTTTCATAAAATCCAAAGTTTCTAGTTCGTCAACATCTCCTATGTGTTGTGTCGTTATAATTTGATCTTTCACAAAAAGAGAGGCATTATTGTTCAATTCTCCACCTAGACCAAGTATGTACTTATTGCCTACCGACCACCCAACACGAAGGTAAGATGGAGAGCACCCACGGGATTTTCTCAGAAAGACGCTATCAGCTCCCAAAGATTTAATCACAGAGTCGTCACACCGATTTACGATTTCCCTGTTGTGGATTAGGAAGTAGTCTGCAACGCCATTTAGCTCGGTCAGGGCAGTTTTTTCATCGATAATCATCGGCCTGCCAGGATAATTTGCAGAAGTCATAACCAGAGCTTCCTTTTGGAAAGCGCGCAATAAAAGAAGATGAATACCTGTGTAGGGCAGCATGACGCCTATGAAGTTAAGGCCGGGAGCCACAGAGTCTGCGAGATTGTATGCGTCTGATTTTTTCATGAGGACAATAGGACGGGCTGGGGAGAGCAGTAGCTGAGCGTCGACCGCCCCTACTTCTGCAAAATGTTTTATTTTTTCGATTGAAAGAGACATTATTGCGAATGGTTGTTTGGGGCGACGTCTTCTTCTCCTTAGCTCCGATACCGAGGACTCATCTAAGGCGTTTACGGCTAAGTGAAAACCACCAATCCCCTTAATTGCAACAATTGAACCCTCTAAAAGCAACTCGGCTGCCGAACAAATTGGATCTTTTGATTCTACTTTTTTTCCAGAAGCATCTAAAAGTGTCAATTTTGGGCCACATTGCGGGCATGCAAAACCTTGCGCATCATACCTGCGATCTTTTGGATCGAGATACTCGCGCAGGCATTCAGGACAAAAAGGAAAGGCGCCCATCGACGTGTTCACACGATCGTACGGTAGTTTGCGAATCATTGTGAAGCGCGGACCACATTGCGCACACGAAGTGAAAGGGTAGCCACTATACCGACTTTCACCTATAATTTCTGTGATACATAAATCACAGATACCCAGATCCACAGGTATCACAGATCTCACAGAAATTATTCTTTCCTGGCTTTCCGAGATCCTAAATCCCGAGAAGTCATAGCTGGGCTCGCTCCAAGTTATCTCAATCTCATCTATGCGTGAAACAGAGGGTTTCTTCTTTGGAATGTCTTCAATAAACTCCTTAAGAGCAGACTCGTCGCCTTCAACAACCACCTCGACGCCAGCATCTGCCAAATTCGAAACAAATCCGCAAAGTCCCTTGGAGGTCGCCAGGCTATAGATAAAAGGTCTAAAGCCGACTCCTTGGACTGACCCTCGGATGTAAAGATGTGCGCGCCGAACCCCCATACACTACACCATAACCTAAATAATCATCATCTAGATATTATCAAAAGAGGCTATTATATGGTCTCTTTGCCCACTCCGCACGATATCAGGGCAATGAGAAAGAAGGCTGGACTGACTCAAGCACAACTAGCGAAAAAGGCCGGTGTGAGCCAGGCACTAATTGCCAGGATTGAAGCAGGAAGCATCGATCCGAGAATATCCACTTTGCGCAAGATCCTCGCGGCGCTAAATGCCGGAGAAGGGAATAAGGCCAAAATAAAAGATGTAATGCATACTCCAATAATAACCATTGGAATTGACGAGACCATCGAGAAGGCAGTAGAGTTAATGTGGAAAAATGGCATTTCACAACTTCCCGTCGTAGAAAATGAGAAGGTTGTGGGAAGCATAAGGGAGGAGACAATACTAAAAGAAGTCGCCAAAGGATCGATAAAAGACCTCTTTAAACAAAAAGTCGAAAGTTTTGTGGAGGACGGATTTCCTATTGTGAGCATTAACACAGACATTGACGAAGTAGTACGCTTATTGTCTACTAAGAGCCCTGCCGTCCTAGTGAGTGATCATGGAACGATGGTAGGAATCGTGACCAAAATAGACCTAATCGCCAAGCATTCGTTGTGATTGTGAGGATTTAGTGATATTAAATCACGCTGATGTGAGTGGTAGTGCACAGGTAAATAAATTTTTGTGATAACAAGTCACTCACAACCGAAAACCTTAAAATATCAAAATTACAAAGTGATATTAAGATGCGCTACAAAGGTGTCATGAGTGAGCTTCCAAGACAGAAGCGAGAAAGTGATGGACGAATTCAAGGTTGAGCTTGCGCTTCTAAGGAGAGATCTAGTGGAAAGACTGAGGAGGATAGAAGAGTATATCACCTTCTTGGAGTCGGACATTGGCAGAATAAGACTGGATCTACAGAGGATCAACGACAAGATCACAGACATTGCGGATAGAGATGCCGGACAACCCAACATAACCAGCATTCCAACAATTCCGAAGTCGCAGGAAACAACTAAAACAGAGCCGAGCAGACTTCAACCGCCCTTGCAGACCCAGACGCCAATACAAGAACTGGCAACGATACCTTCAACAACACCAACACCTACGGCCCTACGAACTGCGACCCCAGATCAGAAGGCACCTGAATGCAAAGAATCTCTGAACCAAACCGAAATTGCCATCATAAAGTACTTGATTGAGAACCCGAGCACAAAAAGCGCTACGCCAATTGCGTCCGCAATTAACAAAGCCAGGGAACATGTAGCCAGGACTTTGAAGAAGTTGGCTGATGAGAAGAAAATAATCAGGGACGAAACGACCTGGCCTTATTCATACATTGTGCCCGAGGAGATCAAGAAGATTGTGCTCGAGGAGACGCAGACCTCCGCACAGGTCTAAAAATCACAGCTCATTAACCATTCTCAAGTCTATCTTATCAGCAGGCAGGTCGGATACCAACCTATATTGCCAACAAGCCCTGTTTCCTTTTCGTTCCAGATATCCATTACTATAGAGCCTCGTTAAGTATGTGGAAATAGTACTAGGCTTGATTGGTTCATGAAAACGTTCTTGGAACAGGAGAGACAAATCCTTGCTCGTGAACCAGACTTTGCTCAAGTCCTCGGTAATCACATTGAGAAGTTTTTCTTTAGTGGTCTTTGTAGTTGTGGATGTGGGTGTTTGAACTGTGGTTTCATTATCTATAATCTGCAGAATCTTGAGGAGCTTGTCTTTGGCCGTTTGCCCACTTAACGCTACTGTGATTTGTTCGCCGTTAGTGTCACAGATTTCGATCTTAATGCGTTTCACATGACCCCACCACAGTAGCAGCTAGAGTTAACTCCTTCACAAGTATATGAGTGTATTGTGGTTTTCATAGCGTTGTAAAATAAGAAAATTTTAATGATGATTATGTAAAAAAAAGGAAAAATTCGAACGTTTATACTCAATGGAGTAAATCACAAGTGAATTAGAGCAAAATACTTTCATATTTAGTTCATTCACTAACTTCGAGTGGAAGTGAAGGGGTGAACTGTAACGCGGCCTAGCACGATGCCAAAGCATTAATATCACATTGTGACTATGACATGAAAATGATGCTAAAACCGCGCTCTGTAATGGCGTCGCTCTTTAATGAACTATTACAAAGTCACTTTTTGGGATCAGAGAGGAAAGCATCTAGATTATTTTTTACCAAGACTTCAAGATTTGATGATCTAAATACACCATCAAAAATCTAAAAATACCATCAACAGAGCCTCTGATGATAGATAACTTTAAATATAGGAAATCAGGATGTCAATGTGAGTTTAAAATAGACCGTTTAAAAGTGAATTATTTTATCGAGTTTTGATGATAAGTTGTAACACTATAGTTACATAAAACAAACATTTTCATATGGCTTTGCAGACCTCCAGCAGGCAAGAATCTGGATTTTTTATGTATCTACTATGTTACATAAAACGAGTTAGCTAGCCTTGAAAAAAGACTGCTAAATAGTTTGAGGCCCTTGTTTGACCCAATAGTTGGATGCTGTTTGAACAAGCTTTTACAAAATCCACAGTGTATTTCTACTGGAAGCCTGTTTTAAATGAACATTTAAAAAAAGGAGGATTAACTTTAAATAGATTAGGTAATCGCCAAGAGCGAACCATCAAACCCTGGCACCCCTATTCTTCGCCTGGAAGTGTATACTATTAGTATTATTTACTACCTTTAGTAAAAAATAGTGTAAATGTTCATAACGTCCTATCTATATAAAAGACTTTCAGTCTAATTTTTTTGTAAGACTGCTCTTAAATTTACATATCTACCTCTTTCTGAAGTCGATGCAAGGATAATATAGTGCAATCGAAAGAGAGGGGTCACCCTCTTATAATCCAAGATTGCATAATTATCCGATCAAAATGTCCCGAACCAACTCCTCTTTTGAGATAATACAACTGATTTCACAATACATCCCGAACGAGTATCGAATACTATTCCTGAAAAACCTCCTAGAAGTCTACGGCTCCATATACAAGACCTCAAAGATAACAAACATTTCAAGGACACAACTTTACAGATATTTGGCTACGGAAAAGAAATGTTATCCGAATGACGAAGTTACAGCCAGGATAATTCAAGCGCTCTTGGAGATAAAGCGTGCTTGGACTAAAGACCAGCTGAAACAACTCGCAAAGGAATTCAATGATATTGTAAACAAGATTTAAACAATATTATCTTACAATCATTAAGTTCTACAAAAGCCCGTGCAGAATCCTGGCTTCATCGGGAACAATTCCAAATAGGTACAGGATCAGAAGAACCTACCCATCAAAACGCAAATCTCATTAAGGCCCTGCTTGAGTTCTTCTTGCTCCTTGAGGCTTTGACAGGACGTGCGATATTTCCTGATATTACGCTGCTCGTGCCTTGGATCCTTTATAGACTTGCATCGCAGTCCACCATATTTCTTTGAAAAGTAGACAAATCTTTTCTGTTTGCTTTTTCTAGAAAAAAGCTTTGATTGAATTATCTATGACTAAAAGCCGTGCAACTCGTCACTTCAACATTCTGCCGCACCTGGGACACACGGGGTGATCCGACAATAGCCCTTTTCTCTTAGGAACGCACTTCTTGCAGTAAAGCCTGCCACAGCCCTCGCATCTCCACGCTCTCTCTTCTAAAAAACCGCCGATATTCTTGTGGCAGATACAGCAGACCCCTTTTACCATTTTGATCGAGAAGACTTCCCAAATTGAACATAAAAATCTTTCACAATTGCCCCCTCTGCTTTTAAAAAGCGAATACCTTATTGGGGGATGTTGTATGGGGGTGACCATTCACTACAGAGGCGTTGTTTTATGCAACGAGGATTACATCTCGGAAATATTGACCCAGGTCAAAGAAATGCTCAGGGAAAACAACGTCACTGACATAAAACCTTTGGATGGGTTTGAGTCGGATGAGGACTTTGAGAGGGCTAAGGCTTTGGTCAATCTGAAACCAGTGCCGTCCTGGGTCCAAAAAGGATCTTTCGTCTACACTTTCAGGCCAAATACTAAGCAGCCTCGCACACCGACAAAGAAGAAGGGCATCCTGGCTGACTTGCACCCTGCATGCGAGTCTTTCGAAATAACCTTTTATGAGTTAGGCGGAGAAAGCGTCTGGCAACTGCCTTACACTTTTGTAAAGACCCAATTTGCGCCACTTTCCGTACATGTGCTCATATGCGAAATTCTGAAGTTCGTGGATTCGATGATTACCTACAAGGGTGGCGACTTTTTAGTCAACGATGAAGGGGATTACTACTATACTCGGGACCTTGAAAAACTGAAGGAGTGTTTTGGAAAGGTGGACTTGTTGATAGGTCGCATAATCTGCGCCCTGGCGATGGTATAATGTCCTAATCATCTAAAATCATTTTTATGGTCCATCAATATCTTTTTTAGGCTGGCCCTGTCCTTGAGCTTTTCCCAGCCAAATATGTCTTCCCCGATCCGGATTATCGGCACCGAGTCAATATTGAGCATTAATAGTTCAGCCAACACCTCGCTGTTTTCGATGCTTTTTTCCAAAACGACCTTATCATAATCCTCCCCAATTTCGCCAAGAACCGCTCTCAAGTGTTTCTTCAGCATCTTACAGTTTGCACAAGTCTCGCTGGTGAAGAATTCGATTTTCATAAGATAATCATCTATTTTTTCCTATAAAATAACTGCCGCTAGCGTTTTTACCCGACGGCACTTTGATCTGATGTCAAAGCTTATTAACACAGCAATAAGATAAAAATTAGTGAACTTCCTATGATCAAGCCTTCCCCTCCAAGCCCGGCCAATGTTCTTGCCAAGATCATCTCGCTTGGATTGGATCTAGAAAAGATGGAATCTGGTGCCGTAGAAGAATTGGTGAATGGTTTGTCAAATCTTTTGCAGATCAGTGAAAACGAGATTTCGGTCCTTCTAAGCCTATTCAGGTCCGCATTCCGCGATAATACATGTTGACCTTTTCCTCAAAGGCGTTGTCGAGGAACCACTTTGGGTATTTATGGTACGGGTGGAGCACCTTAAACCCCATTCTCTTATAGGCTGCGATAAGCTCTCCGAAGGACGGGGCTGTAGCGCTCAAATGGTTGATCCTAATTGGGATGCCCTTGAACTCATCGCCGGGGTAAGTGTCGAATACCCATAGATCAGCCGAGAAAATCGAATTACGCTCAAATATTTTCAGGAAGAATCGCTCTCCACCTTTCACCATTGGGATCATCTTTCCTTCTTTCTGCACATGTTCTAGAGCTCGCATTTTGACCAGTAATTATAGTTCTTTGTTTTGCACTAAAGCTTTGACTCTTTCTTTACAAAACCAACAACCAGAATCTCGGTTAGTTTGGTCTTTATGAAAAGTTTATAAGTTTAGCCCCTTGTTTTCTTTTCTGAAAACGGTAATTTTATGCCGAATAGCGGGGTGGGGTAGCCAGGTTATCCCGCGGGGCTCATAAGCCCCGTCGGTTGAGAAACCCCGAGATCGGTGGTTCAAATCCACCCCCCGCTACCAAATTAAGAAATTTCTATAAGCCTGGGCGCTTCATTTATTCCCGTGCGGAGCATGATCGTCCTTCTCTCGAATAAGGGCAAGTATGAGGTCCCTGCAACCTTGGAAAGCGGAATCATCCGGGCTGGGGAAGCTCTTTTTCGAATGTTGGAAGAGGGAGATGATGAGAAATTCAAGGAAAAGTTGTCCGAGTTGCATTCCTTTGTCGTCACGAAAGGAATTCCTGTTGAAGCATTTAGGCATACTGATCTGGTTGTCCCTCCTGCGGGTTCCGACCCTGGTTTTCTAAGGCTAGTCCTTGGCATTGATAAGGCCGAAAAAGGAATCTACTGAGACGCCTACCCAGGTCTTTTCCATCCCGTATCTTTGCAGAGGCTTCGTGAGGTGGCGAACCGATCTCGGGGGAGGGAGAAAAACACCTTCTTTTACCTTCCTTTCCAGCTTTTCCATTACGGGCTCCTTCGCCTCCTTGCCGCATTTTTCGCATTTATACCCCTTGTTTCTGCCCTTGGCTTTCATCCTGACCTTGCATTTTTCACAAACGGGGTTCCTGGCTATCGCTAATACCAGCTCCAGGACCTCGAGTTTTTCCAAGTTGAGCGTAAGCTTTGGCGACTCCCCTTCGTGTGGGTTCACCCCGCCGTAGGCACGCACACGATCTCCTGGCAGGAGATCTCTCAAAACCTTCTGGACACCTCCTGACTTTTCGTATGCTGCAATATCGATTCTTCCTGTCGCGTCGCCAAGCTCTGCTATTACGTGCCCGCCGCGGATCACTTTAGGGGCCCCTGTCAACTCCCCCTCTATAACTGCGGCCTGGTACGGTCTCAGTTCAGCCACAGATGATTTGTTTACAAAGTGGGCCTCTGTTCCTTGGTTGCTACGGTAGATGACCCATCTCTCTCCGCCAGAGAACTTTAGCAGCTTTAGAGCTTGCTTGAGTACGCCTGGGCTCTCGCCCCTTACACCGAAGAGTATTGGGTCTGGACCATGTGGCGTGATCAGGACTCTGCCCGTCTCATAATCGAGGTTGTTGAAGGTGTAGGGGTATGTTTCCTTGTCCATCTCTACAACGCTTTCTCGATCAACCTGCCTTGGTCTTTCCCACGTCTCTTTTTTCCTGTAGACTATCAATTCATATGTGTGGTCACCTTCGAGCGTGTTCCCTATCGCTGCAAGGGCTCCGACTAGTCCCCTTCCACCTTTAATCGTCTTGTACTTTATGCCCAACTCGCGCGCCAGGCAAATTGCATCCTCGGTAGAAATGACGTCGTACAGCGCTCTCCTCCCAAAGCGTTTCAGCCTGTCGGGCACCTCGCCTTGTACGAGGGCAATGCCTGGTTGGTTCTTTTCGTCCTGCCGATCCCTGTTCTCCTCAACGACCTCCTCTGCCATCTCCAGAATATAATCGCAGTCCATTGGGGTCGAGATTCTCAGGCAGATTGCCGCATTCCCCCTTGACTTCCATGGGATGTTTGGGTTTAGCCGTATTAGGTTGGGGAAATCAATGAAAGTGGCTTGCGGAAGCAGCCTTTCCATGAGTAGGGCGCCGACGTAGGTCGTGCACCCTTTCTTTAGGGAATCGGTGTCGTCGATACCCAGGTGGTATGTCGGCATGTAGTGCTACCTTTCAATGGCTTTTTAAGACGACTAGAGTCATTGTGGACTGCACTTTTTTAATCTGGCGGATCCTTCCCACGACGTCCTCTTTTTCTTTATCCTTAGTCTCTTCGATTTCAGCCTTAACGAGTATATCGTAGACGCCGTACACTAGGTGGGCTTCCAAGACACCCTCCATTTTATAGAGCTGGTTGAAGACTTCCTCCTCTGCCCCGGCAGAAGTGTTTATCATTATGAAGGCAATCATTTTCCCACAGTCAAATCAATGTTATATGCGGCTTAAGTATTTTAAATCCTGATGTGGGGCGCCTTGTTTGCCAAGGATATACATTTACCATAAACGCGAGTGCGATGTGAAAAAATGTACAGCGCTTAAACTGGGGAAGTTGCGCCTCGCTGAGATCGTATACAACATCCGCGGAATACCTCGCGGCAGCCTGTTGCTTTATCCATTTTGCGAGAACGTACTCTCGCCAGGCGACAAAGAAATCGTATCCAGGGGAGCTCTCGCAGCGATAGACTGCTCTTGGAACCAGTTCCAATCAGAACGGATCCCGCGCAGCCTGGCTCAAAGAAAGCTTCCATTCTTGCTGGCAGCCAACCCAGTCAACTACTCTGTCCCTTACCGGCTGAGTACCCTTGAGGCTCTGGCTGCGGCCCTATACATAATGGGTTTCGCTGAAGATTCCTCTTTACTGCTGTCGAAGGCGAAGTGGGGTGCTGCCTTCTTAACTCTGAACGCCGAGCCTCTCTCTCTATACTCAAAAGCAAAGTCCCAGGAAGAAATTAGGGAAATCGAGAGAGAGTACCTGTCGCTTTATGGGGTAACCAACCATGAAGGAAAGAGTTAGACAATAGTCGAATTTTATTTCGTTTAATGCCTTGGAATAGGATTAAATACTTCGACAGTGAACTATTATACGACACAAAATGGCTTTAGTCTTGAAAAGAAAAATCCCCAAAATCAGGAGAACTGGCCCCAGGCGGTCTAGGGTAGATGGGAAAATATCGAAAAGACTAAAGCATGTTTGGGACTCTCCAGAATCTTATGAACCGCAGATATGAGCTTTTCATGTGCTCAATTTAGCCACTCTTCTGACCCCAACAATCAGTGGCACTCCAATTATTGTTGAAGCCAGTGAAATAAATAGCCTTTCAGGCAAAGTTATCGCAAGCATAGGCACAAAGAAATAAGGGCTTGGGTTGTACACTGCTACAAAAATCAAATTCCCGAGCATATTGCCTGTCATTGTGGAGATGAAGCTAACAAGAAATACCCCCGGCGCCATTTCCATCTTGCCGCTCCTGAGTGATTTGTTGAGTTTGCCCCCTGCTCCAAATGCTATTGCTGCTGCTGCGACGTGTGGCAACGCAAAATAGGGTGCATTATGTGCTTGCTGTGTGGTGCTCCAAATGGCAATCATTACAGTCAAAATTAGCCCCGAGATGGTCCAGCCAGGGATCTTCCCGACCCTCCCTTTGTAGATTAGTGCGGCGCTCAATGTCGATGCTAGCGCAAGAGGAGTGAAAAGTAGGCTTCCGCTCTCCCCGCTCAGTATTTTTCCCAGGATCGCCCCTAGGAAAGCAGCCAAAGGGCCGAAATAAGTGCCCATCATGATCCCATAAATCGGCTCTAGGCTCCTTGCTAGATCTATCTCGGATCCTGGCGCACCAATTACTGGAAATCCTGGCAAGAGCGTCACTACTGCATAAACAGCTGCCATCAGTCCCACGATTGAGATCGTTCGCGCTTCCATGAGAGGTAAAAAATCTGACTTTTTAATATGCTTTCGTATATGCATGTTGACTTTTGTTTTTGACAAACTTCGTTATTTCTTTTTAAGCTCGTTGGTCGTGCATTCAGACTTCCGATTGAGTATGTATGATGCAAATGCCATCAATATTATGCCCAGTGCCTAGATCTCGAAAAGGCAGTTCTCGCCTAAGTAATTGTCAAGAATGGTCCAGACGCTATGTAAAATCAAAATCGAGGAAAATAGAATTATGCCCTCTGCTATACCAAATTATTTAACTTTGTCTGTCGACTTCATCTTGGTTTTATTTTTCATTCAATACCTTAAAATAATTGTACATAAATATTGATAATCTTTATTTATTAGCGTTTATTAAAATAAAAAATGACATAGCTTGAATGAAAATGCACCCTATTGATTTCAAAAATAACTGCCTTGGGATGGGGCGTGTTGGCCGTAACCCACCTTCTGTTTTAGGCGACATTCGACTATGCAGGCTACCCGGGTCTCGTGTGGGCCTCATGGACCTCTATTTGCCCTTGCTCCCCGCGGATTGGCCGTTTCAACGTGACCGGAAGCATTCTCGACGGCTAGAGCCAAGTCATTGACATCCGCTTCCGGGCGTCTCGTTTCTGCTCCAAGAGCAGGGGTCTCCCCCTATGCCTCACGGCATCGCGGTTCCACATGGAGGGTGGAGTTTCCTCAGACCCAGAAGGGTCCGTCAGTCGCCCGCCAACTCGCCCCAAAGCTTGCTTACGCAGCGTGCGATAAATCTTTTCCTTCATTTTATTCCGTTCCGACCATGTTTCTTAGTTCCATATGTAACAAAATCCTTAAGTATTACACATTTTAACAAAAATAACACGATTAATATGCACATACCTGATGGATTCCTATCTTTACCGATAATAGTGATTACTTATGTTTTCGCAATTTCCGTTTTAGCAATTTCTTTCAGAAAGGTTAAAGGGAATGTGGACGATCGCCTCGTCCCACTAATGGCGCTGCTGACAGCACTGTTTTTTGCCGTCCAGATGGTTAACTACCCTATAATTGGCGGCACTACTGCGCACCTGCTGGGAGCACCCGCCTTGGGCATTCTCTTGGGTCCTTGGCTCGGAAGCATATCAATGGCAATTATACTTGTGCTGCAGTGTTTCCTCTTCGCGGATGGCGGGGTCACTGCCCTTGGGGCAAACATACTGAACATGGCCATAATAGGGGTGATGGTCCCATATGCCGTCTACTTGCTCGTCTCCAAAAAAGGAGGAAGGGGCGCAGTTAGTTTCGGGATATTCTTCGGTGCGTTCCTTGGCGATGTGCTGGGCGCAGTGGCGGCAGGCCTTGAGCTGGGTCTTTCAGCCCCAATTTTCCAGTATGGTGTATCTATCGCTGTCCCTGCGATGGGCATCCATCATTCGGTGATCGGTCTTGCTGAAGGGTTCGTAACCCTCGTTGTCGTATACAGCACGATAAAGATCAGGCCTTCAATACTGACTCTTAATAGAGGTCTTTCAGTTCTGATTCCATCTGCTGGTGGTGTAATGAATGAGTGAGAACTCCATTGAAAATCTGGACAAAAGCAAATTGGACCATCCTAACAAAAAATGGCTGTTGACTGGGATGGTGGTGGCTGCCGTGTTGGTTGCGATGGGCACTTTCGTTTTCTCAGAGTCAATTGAGACTCTTGACGTCAAGGCAGAGGAGCTGGGATTCGAAGGCTTCTCATTGCTTCCTGCTCCATTCCCAGAGTATGCCATACCTGGTCTCGAAGATCCTCTGGTAAACTTCTTGCTAGGATTTGTCTCTGTTCTATTGGTCTTAATCGTAGCGTTCGGAGTCTACAAAATCCTCTCATCATCGCATAATTTAAAGGGTGTATCTACATCTTGAAGTACGCTCCGATCTCCGTGAGGGGTCTGCTTTCTGGGCTTGAGTATTTGCTCTACGTCGAGGAGAGCAATTCGCATCCCGGGATCCTCCACAGGATCGACCCGCTGACAAGGAACATTTCGCTCATCCTGATTATCTTCGCTTCTCTGCTAACACATTCGATCCTTGCGCTTTCGCTGATGTTGCTACTGGTAGGCGCCTTGGTCCTTATTTCTGGAGTGAGTATAAGGAATTACCTTCTCAAGACTTCGTTAATACCTTTGTTCTCATTAATCATTGTCATACCGATCCCGTTAATCACCCCAGGGACGTCTCTTTGGTCTGCGAGTTTAGGGTCTTTGTTGTTGACTGTAAGTTATGAGGGGGTGCTGAGAGTTGCTGAGTTCGTACTGAGGGTGTGGTTATGTGTGGGTGTGGCGGTTCTGATCACCATGGTCGGGGGCATAAACGGTTTGCTCTCGTTTTTGGGTGCCATTCGGCTGCCTGGCTTGTTTACACAAACGCTGGCGCTAACATACCGATACATCTTCCTCTCCATAGACGAGTCCATGCGAATGCTTCTGGCTAGGGACGCAAGGACCTTCAAAAAGCGGAATCGTCTTAGTTTGGAGGATCTCAGAGGGATCTCTGGGGTCATAACCGCCCTGCTAGTTAGGGTTCATGAACGTTCCGATCGGGTCTATCTTGCAATGCGTGCCAGGGGCTTTTCAATCTCATCCAGGGCAAGCCCATGCAGATGGAGACCAAACTTTTCAGACATAGCTTTTTTAGCACTGCTTTCCTCTCTTCTACTGCTAATCCTTACTATTCGGGTGTAATGCTTGCAAGAAACTATCGTCAATGTTGAAGGGGTTAACTACAGATATTCTGCAAACCTAGAGGCGATCAGGGACGTTTCCTTCAAAGTCAAGAAAGGAGAGCGCGTCGGGATCCTTGGTCCTAATGGAGCCGGCAAGTCCACACTCGCAATGCTCCTCGCTGGTCTGTTTGTTCCGGCTTCTGGTGATGTGCAAGTCTTCGGCGTCTCGACAAGATCAAAAGAGTTTGAGCGCCTGAGATCGAAGATCGGCATAGTGTTCCAGGATCCAGAAGATCAACTATTCAACAATACGGTGCTAGAGGACGTTTCATATTCACTCAGGAATCTTGGGGTCGACAAGGACTCAGCAAACAGGCGTTCCCTGGAAACCCTTGAGATGCTCGGGGTTTCCCACCTGAAGAATCGCTCTCCCTACCGCCTCAGCTACGGTGAGAAAAAGCGCGTCTCCTTAGCGACTGCGCTGGTGAACTCCCCTGATTTGCTCATACTTGACGAGCCGACAGCCAACCTCGACCTAAAATCGAGGAGAGGCCTTGTCCAACTCATCACGCTCTTGAACAAACAGGGTATGACCATTATAGTTTCCACGCATGATGTCGAGGCGCTCCCTGAGCTTGTTGAAAGGGTCTTGATAATTGAAAATGGAAAAGTGATCTCAGAGGGACCTGTCAAGTCGATAATAACCAATGAGCCGCTCCTGAGCAAGGCCTCACTGGAGCCTCCTGCGATCTCGCGCCTATTCATGAAGCTGAAGGCAAGGGGTTTGGTCGATGAGATCCCATCCAGCCTCGAAGAGGCTTTTTTGATTTTGGAAAAAGCACTCTCGAAGAAAAACGGATCTTGCACTTAAAATAAGTTTCTCATATAAAACATTAAAAAATTATATTTTAATGATAGAAACCTGATTAACCGTAAATGGTCCTGTATTTGCCTTCGAGATAGTCTGCAAAATGGTTCGGGTTTATGCTTTCACCGGTTACCTTCACTAGGAGCTCCATGGGGTCGTAGAGGTTTCCTGCCCTGTGGATGTTTTTGGTCAACCATTGCCTTGTTGGCTCGAAGTTGCCCTTCTCTATCTCCGTCCAGCAGTCCTCCACCTCTTTCTCGAGTTTGTTTAGTATTTGAGCACAGTAGATATTGCCTAGGGCATACGATGGGAAGTACCCGAAGTATCCGTGTGCCCAATGGACATCCTGGAGGGCTCCTTCGGCATCATTTTGGATCTCTACGCCTAGGTACTTCGAGTATTTTTCGTTCCAGACCTGGGGGAGATCTTTAACGTCCACTTTCCCTGAGAACAATGCACTCTCGATCTCGAACCTTGTTATTATGTGGAGCGCATAGGTGGCTTCATCAGCCTCAATACGGATCTTCGATGGCTTGACGCTGTTTACTGCTCTAAGCGCCTCCGCCATGTCGATGTCTGAAAACTGCCCTGAAGTCAACTTGTTTATTATTGGGAGGAAGTATGTCCAGAAATACTTGGATCTTCCTACCACGTTCTCCACAAATCGAGACTGCGATTCATGGAAGCCGAATGAGCAGGCCGTGCCGACGGGCTGGTACTTCCAGCTTGGATCCAAGTTCAGCTCGTACAGCGCATGCCCCCCTTCGTGGAGCACCGAGAAAAGGGAGGACATGAAGTTGTCTTCATAATAGTGGGTCGTTATCCTAACATCGTCGTAATATCCAATGGTGAAAGGATGCTCAGTAGGGTCGATCCTCCCCCTGGCGCTATTTCCGCTAATGTCGTAGTTTATGAATTCAGCCACTTTTTTCGCGATCTCGACTTGCATGTTCTGTGGCACAGGCCTTTTCAACCAATCCGCGTTCGGCTGGGAAGATGAATACTTTGATATTATCGGTATGAGCCTGCTTTTCAATTGGTCAAAAGTGTTTCTGATTGCTTCCTCAGAGACTTTGGGTTCGAAGAAGTCGACAAGCGCGTCATAAAGAGTCTTTACACCCTTCACTTCCGATAGTATCTCTGCGGCCTGTTTTTTCAGCTCAAACATCTTATTGAGCTCTGGCTCAAAGATCTTAAAGTCCTTGGCGGCCTTTGCATCCCTCCATTGCTTATAGCAGGCTATGGCCTGCCTTTCTGTCTCCGTTACCAACTCTTCTGGGAGCCTTGTATTTTCGTCATATTGCTTCCTTATCAGGTACACGTTTCGCTTCTGAACTTGGTCTAGGGATTCATATCCTTGGCTTTTCTCTATCTTATCCAATAGTTCGCCTATCTCCCTGTCTGTGATCATGCTGTGCTCTATCTTAGAAAGTAGTGCCAACTGCTGTCCGCGTAGATCAAATGCGCCTGGGGGCATCATTGTCTCCGTGTCCCATTGGAGAACCCCCTTTGCAGAAGCCAGAACCGCCAGATCCCTGTACTTCAAAAGAAGTCTTTCATAATCTTCCAATACAGACATTCCCATAAATCCAATCCACTTCCGCTTAATTTCTGCTGCTATTATTTTAGTGCGAGTTTTAATATATGCTGAGGGTCCGATCTCTAAAACAAGCCGCTTTATTTCTGTCAGCCGCCGGATCAGTAAATTAAAACTTTGGCAAATAAACAAAAATAAGATTAGAAAATATTGGCTCACCACACACAGGTTCCAGTTTTCCAGTTTCACCCAGGTTTAGCAGTCCGGGTCAGCACCTCAGGCGATTGGTGACGGCGGGCTGAACGCCTCGGCCGAAGCCTTGGCGCTTACACCCCCGTTCCATCAACCCTGTGTTCTACAGGAGCCTTCGTCCGCTTTGAGCGGAATGGTCGCTTAGTCTCGGGGCGGGTTTCCCACTTAGATGCTTTCAGCGGTTATCCCTTACTGCGTGGCTGCCCGGCAGTGCCCTACCGGACAACCGGTAAACTAGAGGCAGCGACACAGCGTTCCTCTCGTACTAGCCGCATCTTCCCCTCAAGCGACCAACGCTTCCAACAGAGAGAGTCCGACCTGTCTCACGACGGTCTAAACCCAACTCACGTTCCCCTTTAATGGGCGGGCAGCCCCACCCTTGGGAGCTGCTGCACTCCCAGGATGGGAAGAGCCGACATCTGGGT
>Ga0078972_1001957_pt2 | contig 31585 bp, 28 predicted proteins | sample YelNatPaOPGAMG01_FD_67568 | JGI IMG/M metagenome (GOLD analysis project Ga0078972, IMG submission 67568) | Hot spring thermophilic microbial communities from Obsidian Pool, Yellowstone National Park, USA - OP-RAMG-01 (SPADES assembly) (version 2) | ecosystem: Environmental > Aquatic > Thermal...
GGGTCAGCGACAGTGCCACTGACGCAGGTCAGTTGGAGCCGGATGTGCAGAGCATACCCCAAGAGCTGGGTCAGCCCACGGCGGTGCTGGCCGACTGCGGGTATGCGGCCAAGGCGGACTTTCAACGGCTGGGGCGGGAGCGACCGGGCCTGGAGCTGTATGTGAGTGTGTATCGGGAGGAGGCGCACGCGCCGCGGTGCTACGAGTATCGGCCGCTGGACAAGATCAAGAGGCCCAAGCGGCTGAGGGATGCAGTGTTGGTGGCGATGGCCAAGAAACTGAAGAGTCCTGAGGGTCGAGCGCTTGACCGGAGACGGGGCTGCACCGGGGAGCCGGTGTTTGGGGTGATCAAGGCGGTGTTGGGGTTTGGGCAATTGCTGCTGCGGGGCCTGAAGAAAGTCGGTGGGGAATGGGCCTTGGTGTGCCTGGCCTACAATGTAAAGCGGCTGCACCGGCTGGGCGCGGGGCTGAGCCTGGCCTGGGCGGGCTGAAAAAAGCGGGGGGCGGACTGAACTCTTAGGCCTTTGGCCGCCGAGCGCCTCGGTGAGGCAGCCGGAGCTGCCGTGTTCACCAGGCCGTCCGGTTCCCGACATTGGTTAATCCCAACTGTCTGAATCGCTGAAAAGTCGTACCTCACCGGAGCTGTGAGCTAAGTCCGAAAGACTCTCAGGCTGAAGATGGACTGGCGGCGTAGAACTTCAGGGTTTTCTTGAGCAACGCCAGTGGTAGGCTGCTGCCCGTGATGAGTTGTGTATCCTCGACCGAGCTTTGGAATCGCTACCTCAGGTATTACCTGGAGTTTCCTGACCCCGGGTTGGCGTTGGACATTAGCCGCGTTGGCTTCCCGTCCGACTACCTGGATCAGCTCCAGCCAATGTGGGAGCAGGCGTGCTCGGACATGCGGGCGCTTGAGGCGGGTGCCAAAGCCAATCCAGACGAAAGAGATGCCCAAGGCCAACCGGGCCGGATGGTCGGCCATTATTGGTTGCGAGCGCCCGAACTGGCGCCGCAACCGTGGGCGGCTCAAATCCGCAGTGCCCAAGACCAGATCAAGCAATTCGCTCAGCAAGTCCATTCTGGTCAGATCCGAGGTGCGGCTGGTCCGTTCCGCCAGTTCCTGCTGATCGGCATTGGCGGTTCGGCTTTAGGCCCGCAATTTGTTGCCCATGCCCTGGGTCATCCAAAGTCGGACAAATTGGAACCGCTGTTTTTGGACAACACCGACCCTGACGGCATAGATCGGTTGCTGGCCAGGTTGGAAGGGCGCTTGGGGCACACCTTGGTGATCGTGGTCTCCAAGTCCGGTGAAACCAAGGAAACCAGCAACGGGATGGTGGAAATGCAGCGCGCCTACCAACAAGCGGGCCTGAACTTTGCCCAGCACGCTGTGGCTGTGACCCAGCCTAGCAGTCGATTGGACCAGCAAGCCGCCCAGCAAGGTTGGCTGGCGCGGTTTCCGATCTGGGACTGGGTCGGTGGCCGAACCAGTGAAACCTCAGCCGTGGGCCTGTTACCGGCGGCGTTGCAAGGGCTGGACATTGACGAGCTGCTGGCTGGCGCACGGGCTTGCGATCGAATTACCCGCGCCCCCGAGCTGGCGCGCAACCCCGCCGGGCTGTTGGCCGCAATGTGGTATTACCTGGGCGAAGGCCGAGGCGCCAAGGACATGGTAGTGATCCCCTACAAGGATCGGCTGGAGCTGTTGGCCCGTTACCTGCAGCAACTGGTCATGGAATCGCTCGGCAAAGAAAAAGACCGCCAAGGCCGTATCGTACACCAAGGCCTGAGCGTTTACGGCAACAAAGGCTCCACTGACCAGCACGCTTACGTTCAGCAGTTACGGGATGGCCTGGCCAACTTCTTTGTGGTGTTCATTGTGGCCCGGCGCCAGCGCCAAGGGCCATCGCCCGAGGTAGAGCCTGGGGTCACTAGCGGGGATTACCTGCACGGCTTTTGGCTGGGCACACGGCAGGCTCTCTACGCCAAGGGCAGACAATCCATCACAATCACCGTGCCTGAGGTCTCAGCCCGCACCGTAGGCGGCTTGATCGCGTTGTTCGAGCGGGCAGTGGGGTTCTATGCCTCGTTTATCAACATCAATGCTTACCACCAGCCCGGCGTACAGGCGGGTAAACTGGCAGCCGAAGCAGTGCTGGACTTACAGAAACGGTTAGCGAATCACTTGGCCCAGCGCCGAAACGCCAGCACACCATACCAGTTCACCGCCGCCGAGCTGGCCCAAGCCCTGGGGGTATTGGATCAGGTCGAGACGGTGTGGCACTTGTGCAGGCACTTGGCTGCTAACCAGCGTGGGCTGAAGGTGGTTGCAGGGGCTAGCCCAGCCGACATGCGCTTTGAAGCCTGTTGAATTGGAGACAGGCTGGCTGCGCTTCGAGCCAATGGGTGTCGGGCTGCTGCACCGGTCTTGAGCCAGGAGGGGGCCTTGGCAATGGCGTGGGGGACTTGCCTGCTTGGCGGGATGCAACAATCGCCTTTGGCATCGGCGGTTGCGGCATATGGCTGCCGGCTCTGCCTCAGCGCGGCGCATGCCGAAAGCAGGTGTTAGGCGCCGGGGACGCCCGCACCGCGCTGCGTGGCGGAGGCGTTGTCGAAGAGCTGGGAAGAGGGACTGGCGCACGCTTTAGAAGAGAAGAGATCAGGTTGGCAAGCTGATTGCTGTGGCGCGGTTCCACATTATGTACGTACGGCAGCAATTTTTCAGTTTGCCCCTTGACTGCTTGTGGCCCAAGCGTATAGTGTAGCCGAGTTTCAAACTGGAGCAAGTGCACCAACATAGGAACTGCGCTTTGGGTGCGTTTTGCTGCCGGTTCGAAACTGGCGACAGGGAAGTCTGCCACCGGGACGCCGGGCAAGGGACCGGACATGGCCGGCGGCGGGGCTTGGCCGCAACCAAGCCAACGGCAGCCAATCGGCTGAAAGGTTGCTGGAGCCGTCGGCGATAGGATCCGATAATCAGAATGGGAAAGGCTAGATGGAATGGGCAGAGTTTTGTTGCCTCGGAGGCTGAGGCCAATCAGAAGGCAGCAACAGTCGAACATCAGGGGCGTAGGGGGCTTAACCTTTGGCTGCCGGAGCGGCTGGCAGCCGGAGTGTGCAGCCGGTCCCAAGGCGACTCAGTGTCAGCGTAACCCGGGCCGTATCGCCGCAGGTGGCTCGATGGGCACCGGGTCTGCTGATGGGCGGAGGTGGGGGCGGCACTGGCCGCAGGCACGGCAGATGCTGCGAGCTTTAGACCGTGCGCGCGTTGCTCACATTTGCTGCCAAGCCCGCTGCATTATTTTCCCCGTCCGTAAACCTGCCGGGTTGGTCTGCCAGCCGCCAAACAAGCAGCGGCTTAGCCCGAGCGCAACGGCCAGCTTTCGGCCAGCTTGGGACCGAGTTCGAAGCTGCGTCCGGGTGAGGAGAGCCGGCTGGGGTTTTAGTCGCTGAGCCAGGAGGACGCATGGACAGCAACGCGTGCACAGTCAGTAATCCACCAGGAGAAGGGCTCAGCTCCCGGGCTGCCTGGTATTGTGTGCGGTCGCAACCGCGGCATGAGCACATCGCGGCGGCGCACTTGCGCCGCCACGAGCAACTGGAGGTTTTCTCGCCCCGGCTACGCTTCAAGCGGGCGACGCGGCGCGGGCCGGTGTGGGTGACCGAGCCGCTTTTTCCCAGCTACCTGTTTGCCAAGTTTGATTGGCGGATGTGGTTGCGGGAGGTGGAGCATACCCCTGGGGTAGCCGCCGTGGTGCATTTTGGGCTGGTGTGGCCGACGGTACCAGAGGAAGTGATCGCTGAGCTGAAAAGCAGGGTGGACGCCACCGAGACGCGGGTTATTGACGAGGTGTATCACGAAGGCGACGAAGTCGAAGTGAAGGGCGGGCTGCTTGACGGGTGGCACGCGGTGGTTACGCGGGTCATGCCGGCGCGGCGCCGCGTCGCGGTCCTTTTGGATTTTTTGGGACGACAGACCTTGGTGGAGTTGGACAAGAGCATGCTGCGAAAACGGGAGGCTTGGTGTTCAGTCCGGGTGGATTGTCTCCAGCCTCTCAAGCGGGCTGCCCTCTGAACCGATTGCACGGTCGGCCCGCGCCATCGAGGCTGCCGTCTGCTTCGGGCAGAGGACCAGGCCCGAGGCCCAACCCCAGTCGGGTGGCGACCCGGCTTGGGTAACTGAGACATAGTCGAGTCCGGGGCACGGAATGCAGCCAGACTCGACGAGGCGAAGCGCCAATGCAAAAAGTTCCTTCTCCAGGCGGAGATGAGGAAAGGCGGAGCTTTGCGCCCGGTGTGTCAGAGCGCGGCACGGCCAGGGCGTCAGCTCGACTGGCGCCACCTGCCTCAAGTTCGAGACCCGAAGGCTGAATCATCATCAGAAGTAGCTATGGCTCCTGATCCAAAGTGTGCCCCTGCCCCCGATGGGGGAGCAAACTCCATCACCTCCAACGCAAGTTCCGAGTCGGACAATGGCTTTCCGGCTTGGAAACGCGCGTTGGACCTGAGTTGTGTGGCTATTGCGCTGCCGGGGCTGGTCGTGCTCACGCCGCTGATCGTGGCAGCGATCAAGTTGGCTTCACCGGGCCCGGCGTTGTTTCGCCAAGTTCGGGTTGGCTATCGCCGTAAGCCTTTTACGATGCTGAAGTTTCGGACTATGTGGCCCGACGCCGACCAGACCGTGCACCAGCACTACATGGCCGAGGTCATGAAATCAGACCAACCCATGCGCAAGCGGGACGAGGACGGCGACGAGCGGGTCTATCCGCTGGGCGCATTCCTGCGGGCCAGTGGCCTGGACGAGCTGCCCCAGTTCTGGAACGTCATTCGGGGCGAGATGAGCATCGTGGGGCCCCGCCCCTGCACGGAAGCCGAGTTGGCTGGGTATGAGCCGTGGCAGATGGAGCGGTTTGCTACTCCGCCGGGCTTGACTGGCCTGTGGCAGGTCAGCGGCAAGAACCACAGGTCGTTCAGAGAAATGATCCTGTTGGATCTCCGTTACGTGCAGACCCGCTCGTTGTGGTTGGACTTGTGGATCATTCTGCGCACGGTGCCAGTGTTGATCGGTGAGGTTCTGAAGTGGATGGGCATCACAAGCGATCAGAAGCCAGGCAGTGAACAAGCTGAACCGGCCCAGGCCCAGTCCCAGCGCAGTCCGCTCCAAGCCTGGTTCAAGGTGCCCCATACGCAGGGACATTCCAACTTGGCAGCAACAGCCCAAGCCGATCAACCTGCTCACACGGCACAGCCCCAGCCTGCTCCCGAGCCACCTCGACTGGCCCCAGACCAACAATGAATCACCAAGCCCACTTCGACAAGGCGGGCAGACCGATGCTAGGCCGCAGTAAACATACCGTGCTGGTCATTGATGAGCATCTGGTCTGGCGCCGCGGCATCGCCGCGGTGCTGGCCGAGCAGCCCGACCTGGTGGTGTGTGGTGAAAGCCACGAGGTCCAAAATGCTGTGCTCCTAGCCAGACGGTTCAAGCCGGAGGTGCTGATCTTGGACATTGGGGATGGGGTCAAGCACGGCTCGCGTTTAGTCGGAGACCTGGTGGCAGATCGACCCGCTACTGCAGTGCTGATTTATTCGTTGCTGGACGAGGCGGTGTTCGCGGAACGGTTTATCCGGGCTGGGGCCCGTGGCTATTTGATGAAGCAGGACCCAGGCGATGCGCTGGTGGCCGCAGTGCGCGAGGTGTTGGCCGGGCGGGTTTACCTCAGCCACCGGATGCGCGAGTTGATTTTGGGCCGGGCTTTGGCCGCGCCGGGCCGGCGCACTGCACCCGATGTGAGCGCGCTGTCGGATCGGGAGCTGCAGTTCCTGACGTTGCTGGGTCAAGGCTTGAGCCCCGGCCAAATCGCTCAACAGATGAACGTGCAGATGCGGACAGTGGATGCGTACCGGGCGCACGTCAAACGCAAGCTCATGGCCCGCACCAGTGCCGAGCTGATGCGCCTGGCAGTGCTGCATACTGAGCGGATGCGGTTGAGGGAGGGGATCGTGACTTTGCCAGAGCCTGTGCCTGCCCCGGCGTAGCGGGCTGGGCTCAGCTTCCATTGGGGTCGGTCCTATGAACGAACTAGAGCCAATCAACGTGGGTGTGGTCGGTTGCGGGTATTGGGGCCCGAACCTGATCCGCAACTTCCGGACGCTACCGGGCGTGCGGGTCCGAGCCATGTGCGACACCAATCCCCAACGATTGGAACACGTGCGCAAGCTGTATCCGGAGGTGCAGGCCTACACCGTGTTCGACCAGATGCTGGAGACGCCCGGCTTGGATGCGGTGGCCATTGCCACGCCGCTGCGCCTGCATTATCCCATGGCTAAAGCCAGTCTGGAGGCCGGTAAACACACCCTCATCGAGAAGCCCATGGCCAGCTCGGTGGCCCAGTGCCAGGAACTAATCGCGCTGGCCGAACGGAAGCACTTGGTCTTGATGGTGGGCCACACCTACTTGTATTCGGAGGCGTTGCGGCGAGTCAAAGCGCTGGTGGAATGGGACGAGGTCGGCAGCATCCTTTACGTCAGTTGCCGGCGACTGAACCTGGGGTTGTTTCAACAGGACATTAACGTGTTTTGGGACCTGGCCCCGCACGACCTATCGATCCTCCGGTATCTTTTGGCCGAATGGCCCACCGCCATCAGTTGCACGGGCAAAGCGCATTTCCAAGACGGCATCGAAGATGTGACCGCCACCAGTTTGTGTTACGCTGGTAACCGGTTTGCCACGCTGCACCATAGTTGGCTGGACCCTAAAAAGGTCAGGGACATCACCATCGTGGGCACCAAAAAGATGATCATCTACGATGACGTGGCGCCGGTGGACAAAATCCAAGTCTATGATGTCCGCGTCGAACGCCCGGCGCACTACGATAGTTTTGCCGAGTTCCAATACGCGTATCATTACGGCGACACCAGGATCATCCGGGTGATCCAAGAAGAGCCCCTCAAGGTCCAGTGCGCACATTTTGTCCAATGCATCCGCACTGGCACTCAGCCCATCACCAGCGGCAGGGACGGGTTGGAAGTGGTGGGCATTTTGGAGGCGGCCTCAGCTTCCTTGCGCCAAAACGGGGCCATGGTGCCCCTGCCATTGGACCCACCAGCTCAACCGCTCAGCAGCCCAGCAGCCGCACCGAGTCTGCCGCACTCAGTGGCCTGGAGCCGACCATGAGCCAAGCGTCCGACGGATTCTGGCGCATTGCGCCCGATGTGAAGCTGGGCCGCGAGGTCCAAATCGGCCCCTTTGTGAACCTGTATGGGTGCGAGATTGGTGATCAGGTCAAGATTGGCGCCTTTGTCGAGATTCAACGGGGGGTGCGAGTGGGCAACCGCTGCAAGATTTCCAGCCACTCGTTCTTGTGCGAGGGCGTGACCTTGGAAGACGAGGTGTTCATTGGCCACAACGTTACTTTCATTAACGACCGCTACCCTCGCGCGACGACTGACCAGGGCCAGTTAAAGACGGATGCGGACTGGGAGTGCATTCCTACCGTGGTCAAACGCCGAGCCTCCATCGGCTCCGGGGCCACCATCCTCTGCGGGGTCACCGTGGGCGAAGGCGCTATCGTCGGGGCGGGTAGTGTGGTCACGCGCGATGTCCCAGCTTGGACGGTGGTGGTCGGGAACCCTGCGCGGGTAGTGCGTAAGCTCAAACTAGCTCAGACACTGTGACGATCCCCTTTGTCGATTTGCGAGCCCAGCACCAGGCGCTCCGAGCCGAACTGATCGCCGCGCTGACTGAGGTGTTGGATAGCGGCCAGTTCGCCGGTGGCCCGTTTGTCGAACGGTTCGAACAAGCCTTTGCCGAATACTGCGGCTGCCCCTTTGCCGTCGGGGTTAGCAGCGGCACCGAGGCGCTGTGGCTGACATTGTTGGCTTTGGGCATTGGCCCCGGGGACGAAGTGATCACCGTGCCCCACACCTTCGCTGCCACAATCGAAGCCATCTGGATGACCGGAGCCCGGCCCGTGTTGGTGGACATCAATGAGGAGACCTACACGCTGGACCCGTACCGGCTTTATCAGGCTTTCAGCCCACGCACCAAGGCCATCATCCCGGTGCACATCTTCGGCCAGACAGCCGACATGGACGTGATTTTGATTGAGGCGGAACGCGATGGCATACCCGTCATTGAAGATGCCTGCCAAGCCCATGGCGCCACCTACAAAGGTCGCAAGGCCGGCTCGATGGGCTTGGCGGGCTGCTTCAGTTTTTACCCCTCCAAGAACCTTGGTGCCTTGGGCGAAGCGGGCGCGGTCGTGACCCGGGACGAGCAGTTGCGGGACAAGCTGCGCATGCTGCGCGACCACGGCCAAGCCAGGAAATACCACCATGAACTGGTGGGCTGGAACAGCCGCATGGACGGCCTGCAGGCTGCGGCTTTGCTGGTGAAGCTGCGGCATCTGGAACAGACCAATCACCGGCGGCAACTGCTGGCAAGCCTTTACACCCGGTTGCTGAATGACTGTCCTGAGATTGTGCTCCCTCGCCCAGCCGCATATGCCGGCCACGTGTACCATTTGTATGTGGTGCGGGTGCCGGACCGGGACGCAGTCCGGGCCGAGCTCGAAGCCCGAGGCATTCAGTGTGGCATCCACTATCCGGTGCCGATCCACCTGCAACCCGCTTGGGCCAAGCTCGGATACAAACCCGGCGATTTCCCTGTAGCCGAACGTTGCGCACGGGAGTTCCTCTCGTTGCCGCTGTATCCGGAGTTGCCCTTGCGCCAGGCAGAAAAGGTGGCTCTGACCCTCAAGGAAGTTGTCCGGCAGCGGCTTGAGGCTGCCCGCGCTGTGCGTCGAGCTTGATCCGGTGGTGGCGCTGAACCCGACGATCGCCTCAACGGCCAGCTCCTTGAAGCTGGAGACAGTGTCGCCCTGCGCGCAACCGGACTGGGACAGCCAAGTGGCGGCGCACCCGGACAGCACCGTGTTCCATAGTAGTGCTTGGGCAGAAGTGCTCGGAAGCACTTACGGGCACGACCCGCAGTATCTGGCGGCTTGGGACGGGCCCGCCTTGGCCGGTCTGCTGCCGTTGATGGAAGTCAACAGCCCTATTACCGGACGGCGTGGTGTGTCGCTGCCGTTTACCGATTCGTGTCCACCCCTGTGTTCGGACCGGCTGAGCGCCGACCAGCTTTGGACTGCGGCTATCGCCACAGGCAAACTCAGGGGCTGGAAATCCATCGAGCTGCGTTGGGACCAGACCCCGTTGGCTGATGCACCGCCGTCGCTCCAATTCTGGGGGCACAGCCTCCAGTTGCACAGCAACCCCGAATTGCTGTTTGGGCGCTTGCATCCCAGCGTGCGGCGGGCGGTGCGCAAGGCGCGCAAGGAAGGTGTCGAGGTCCAAATCGCCACCTCCGCTGAGGCACTGGATGTCTTCTGTCTCTTGCATAGCCAGACTCGCCGTCGGCACGGGCTGCCGCCACAGCCCAGCCGATTTTTCCATCACCTGCATCGGTGCCTGCTGGGTCGCGGCATGGGCTTTGTGGCCCTGGCACAGCACCGAGGTAACCCGGTGGCTGCAGCAGTCTTCCTGCAGTTCGGCCACCGGGCCGTGTTCAAATACGGCGCATCGAGGGCCGGAGTTTCGCCTCTGCGGGCCAATGACTTGGTCATGTGGGAAGGGATTCTGTGGCTGGCCACACACGGCTGCCGGCACCTGGATTTGGGCCGCACCTCGCTCTGGAACGATGGCCTGCGCCGGTTTAAATTGGGTTGGGGCACATGCGAACGGCGCATTAGCTATTACAAGTATGACCTGCGGCACAATGCCTTTGTGCAAGACCACGACCGAGCGCGCGGTTGGCACGCGGCGGTGTTTGCGCGCTTGCCTATCCCGGTGCTGCGCTGGCTGGGCAGGATCTTATACCCGCATTTGGACTGATGGTCCGTCTGCCAGCCGGCTTAACCCTCGCCGGGAGCCTGTGCCGCTCCGTCCCGCCAGCATCGGCCACGGAGGGCTGAGATTGTCCTAACTGAACAAAGCCTTCATGAACACTCCAATTCAGCCTAGAAGTCCGGTGCCGCTGGCGCTGCGCCTGACCGAGATTGCCTATGCCTTGTTTCGGCACCGATGGCTCATCCTCGGTGCGTGGGCACTTGGCTTGCTGGCTGCCGCGGCTTTCTACTTTGCAACGCCCAAGAAGTTCCGGTCCGAGGCTAAGCTGCTGGTCCGGTATGTCCGCGAGTCCCGGGCGGTGGACACCTTGGGAGGCGACGCCCAGGTGACTTCGCCTGATCGGTCGGGCCAAAACATCATCAACTCTGAACTAGAAATTCTCTCCAGCCTTGACCTGGCGCGTGAGGTCGCGGAGGTCGTGGGCCCGGCTCGGATTCTCGGGACTAAAGGCAACAACACCAACAGCTTCCTGGCCGCCAGCGCCATCATCAAAGGGCTCCGTATCCAAGTGCCCCCACGCAGCAGTGTCATCAAGGTCACTTTCGATCATTCGGATCCCGAGGTGGCCCACGCCACGTTGCGGGCGCTGATCGATGCTTACTTGAAGCGGCATATCGAAATCCACCGTGCGCTGGGGGTCATCGACGAGTTTCTTGCTCAGCAAGTGGACCAGGCTCGGGCCAAGCTGACCCAAGCGGAGGAAGAGCTGCGTAAACAGCGCCAAAAGATCGGGTCCATCTCACTGGACGATGCCATGGCTGCCAATGCGGCGCAATTGGCCCGGGTACAACAGGAAATCCTCACCACGCAAGCTGCCTTGGGTGAGCTGGGTGTGTTTCCGACCAACCTGGACACGCGGCTGCTGGTGCCGGTGGCAACCACCGGCTCGACCAACGCCAGCGCATCCACCAACACCGCCGCTGCACCGCAGCCGAGCAGCGCCCGAGCCGCTACCTCCAACACCAATGCCCCAGCGCCTGAGGAAGTGATCGACCGTTACAAGACCATTCGTCAAGAGTTGGCCGGCTTCCGCAACCGCGAGTTGGACCTGCTGTTGCGTTTCACCGAGGATAGCCCCATGGTCCAGCAGGTCCGGCAACAGATCGCTAAACTGGACCAGATGAAAAAGGAGCTGGAAGCGCGATATCCGGACCTGATCCTGCTGGATGTGCCGGCGCCTGCCCTCGTTCAACCCGGCGCTGGGCCTGTCAACGAAGCCGCCCGGCGCACTGCGCTCATGGCCAGGCTCAGAGTCCTGTATCAACAGTTGGATGAGCTGCGGCGTGAGGCGGCCCGCATTGACGAGGTCTCATCCTTGATCCGCAGCTTGGAACGGAACCGAGCGTTGGCTGAGACCAACTACATCCACCTGTCCCGCAGCCTCGAGCAGGCTCGGTTCGATCAGGCCTTGGACCCGTCCAAGACCGCCAGCATCAGCCGCGTGCAAGAACCCAGCCCGGCCTGGCCAGTGTCCAGCGGGCGCACCATGGGCGCTGCTACAATCCTGGCCTTGGGTATCATCGGCGGGATCGGCTTGGCCCTGCTGGTAGGCCTGTTCCTGGATCAGAGCGTCCATAGCCCGGTGGATGTCGAAACGCAGCTTCATCTGCCGTTGTGTTTGTCTATCCCGGACCTAGGGCGCGACGGCCAACCGCGCCCACGCAAACCCAAAGGCCCACAGCCCGCTCCCGCATCCGAGGCCGCTACACCAGAGGCCCAAGCGGAGGGGTGGACGCTGGACCCGGCCCTGCGCAGTTACTGCGACACATTACGCGACCAGTTGATGCTGGATTTCCACGCACGCAACCTCACGCACAAGCCCAAGTTGGTCGGCATCACCAGTTGCACCCGAGCTGCCGGCGTCACCACCGTGGCCGCCGGCTTGGCCCAATCGCTGTCCGAGACCGGCGACGGCAGCGTGCTGTTGGTGGAGCTGAACCTGCAGCAGGGCGTCGGCTTGAGCCACTTTTATCACGGCAAACCAGGCTTCACCCTCACGCAAATGCTGGATGGGGGCATTCTGGAAGGCACCACTCAGCCCAAAGGCTTGTATCTGGTGTCGGCGGGGGACTCAGCCCGCGCTTTGACCAAGAGCGTGCCACAAAAGCTGGCTGAACTGATGCCCAAACTTAAGGTCAGCCAATTCGATTACATCATCTTCGATATGCCTCCGGTCAACTTGACCACGCCTACTGCCAAGCTGGCTGGTTTGCTGGACATGACGCTGCTGGTGTTGGACTCAGACAAAACGCCTCGGGCTGCCGTCAAACGCGCCCTGAACATGCTGCGCGAATCCGACGCCACCGTCATGACTATTCTGAACCGGACGCGACCGCATCTACCCAAGTGGTTGGAGCAACGGTTAACCGGCACCTAAGGCACTACCGACAAATACGATGTGCTCCGGCTGCAGATATTGCACCATCAGGTATTGCGCCCGGCCCACAATCCCAACCCTTGGATTGGCTCTGCGGTGCTGACCAACCACATCTATTACAGTCTTAAGCCGTATTTGCCTTGGGCGGTGCGTATGGGGCTGCGGCGGTTCTTCGCGCGCCGAGTCCGCAGGCGACATGTGCATCTGTGGCCGATCTACCCAGGCTCCGAACAGCCCCCAACTTACTGGCCGGGCTGGCCTGAGGGCAAACAATTCGCCGTGGTCCTGACCCACGATGTCGAAAGCCCGCTGGGCTTAGCCAATTGCCAGCAGGTGATCGACCTGGAGACCGGCTTCGGATTCCGCTCCTCGTTCAATCTCATCCCTGAAGGCCCCTATGAAGTGACCGCTCAATTGCGCCAGCAACTGCGGGCGTGCGGCTGCGAGGTAGGCGTACATGACCTGCGCCATGACGGGCGGCTGTACCGGTCGCGCCGGTATTTTCGGCGTAGCGCTGAGCGTATCAATCATTACCTGGCGGCCTGGCAAGCGGTAGGGTTCCGTGCCGGGTTCATGCGCCACAACTTGGACTGGCTGCACCAATTGCACATCCAATACGATGCCTCCACCTTCGATACCGACCCATTCGAGCCGCAACCCACCGGCGTGCACACCATCTTCCCCTTCTGGGTTCCGGCAGCCCAAAAGCCGCTCGCCCAACTCCCAAGGCCAAACCGCGACATCGAGGCAGCCCTGGCGAACCCACCCGGCTACGTCGAGCTGCCTTATACCTTGCCACAAGACTCGACCCTGTTTCTGCTGTTCCGCGAGCCCGACATCGACATCTGGCTACGCAAAGTCGATTGGATCGCTGCCCGAGGTGGCATGGTGCTGTTGAACGTGCACCCAGATTACCTCCGGTTCGACGGCGCGCCAGTTTCACCGCGCACTTATCCAGCCCAACACTACGCGCGGTTGCTCCAGTATATGCAGGAACGGTATGCCGGCCAGTTCTGGCATGCCTTACCCTGCCAAGTGGCGCAATATATCCGCAATGCCGCTGTCCAAACCGGGCTAGTAGCTCGCCCAGCCCCCACTCCATGAGCGCCGGAGCCCCAAGTTCTGCCGCGCCAATCGTCTGGGTTGACTTGGACAACACCCCGCACGTGCCCTTTTTCCGGCCCATCATCCGCGAGCTGACGCAACGTGGTTATCAAGTTGTTTGCACCGCTCGGAAAGCATTTCAGGTTTGCGAACTGGCCGCGCGGTACGGCCTGCAGGTCCGCACCATTGGCCGGCATTACGGACGGCATCGACTGGCCAAAGCTTTTGGTTTGGTTTATCGTGCGGCTCAACTGATCCCCGTAGCGGTGCGTTGTCGGCCAGCGTTGGCTGTTTCTCACGGGTCACGTGCCCAAATCCTGGCAGCTAACTGTCTGCGGATTCCCACGGTGTTGCTCGAGGACTACGAGTTCGCCCAATACCCACCCCTGATGCGGCCCCGGTGGGAATTAATTCCCGAAGCCGTGCCGGTGGACCGCGCTTGCTGCCCAGCCAACCGCGTCCGGCAATACCCCGGCCTGAAAGAGGACGTGTATGTGCCCGAGTTTCAACCCGATCCCACCCTCGGCCAGCAGCTCGGACTCAACGGCAGCCACATCACAGTAACCGTCCGGCCCCCAGCCACCGAGGCGCACTATCATAACCCGAAAAGCGAGGTCCTGTTCGAGCACCTGATGCAGTTCTTGCTGCGCCAGCCGGCGCTCAAAGTGGTGTTGCTGCCCCGCAACAACCGCCAGGCAGCCTATCTCCGCAGCAGTCACCCGGATTGGTTCGCCCACCATCACCTGGTGGTCCCACCGAACGCCGTGGACGGATTGAACCTGATCTGGCTTTCGGACTTGGTCGTCAGCGGTGGCGGCACGATGAACCGTGAAGCCGCGGCCCTGGGCGTGCCGGTCTATAGCATCTTCCGCGGCCCCATCGGGGCAGTAGATCGGCACTTGGAACGTCAAGGGCGGTTGGTGCTGATCGAGCAGACCGCTGATGTGGAGACGAAAATTCAACTGACCCGACGCGATCGCACCGCGCCACTGCCCACCGGCTCACGCCAGGCCCTGCCCACCATCCTGAAGCACTTGGAAGAAATCCTCCACCTCGAATGCACCGCCTGAGCCCAAGACCTGTAGCCGCCTGCGTGAGCAGGGGGAAAAGCCGTCCCCTCTCCCCTTCACGGGGAGAGGGCCGGGGTGAGGGGTGGCCTGGTAGCCGCCGACGTAAGGAGGCGGAGAACCTTGGGCTTTTGATGTCGTCAGATCGATCAAGCCCTCACCTCACCCAAGCCTCTCCCCTCCCGCAGGGAGCGGAGAGGGTAGCCCGACGGCGCGCCGGATGCCAACGGGTCCCCTCTCCCCTTCACGGGGAGAGGGCCGGGGTGAGGGGTGGCCTGGTAGCCGCCTCCGTAAGGAGGCGGAAAGAAGGCTTTGGGCATGGAGCATGGGGCTTGGAGCATGCAGCGGGAGCCGGAAGCTCGGAGCTCGAAGCTCGCAGCTCGGGCCATGGTGCTGGGGTTTCCGCGGACGCCCCGCCGCCGACGGTGCAGGCGGTTCCAGTAGCGCAGCATGCCATTCTGCTGTATCGCCGACTGGCTGTCAGCGGACCAACCGTCGGAGCGCGTGAGCGTCTTGGATTTTAGTGCTTGGAGCCTTCGAATTTGTTTCGAATTTCGGATTTCGTGCCTCGAATTTCGATCCGCGGGAAGCTCTCCCCTACACGGCGAGAGGGCCGCGGTGAGGGTTGAACGACCCCGATCATCTTGAGACTTACTGCGGTTAGATCTGCAACTTTGCGGTCTCTATGAGCCAACCGCTCAAGCTCATGTTAGTGGCTGGTGCACGGCCCAATTTCATGAAGGTGGCGCCGATCATCCGTGCCATTGAGCGCCACAACGCCGCCCTCAAAGCCTCAACCGTACCGGCCCTTACCACCGAGCCCGAAGCTGCCAGCTCCGAGCTTCCACCTCCAAGCTCCAAGCCCCATTCCCCATGCTCCATGCTCCATGCTCCATGCCCCATCTCCTACACCTTGGTCCACACCGGCCAACACTACGACCCGGCTATGTCCGACGTGTTCTTTGCTGAGCTGCGCATCCCGAAGCCAGACGTGAACTTGGAGGTTGGCTCGGGCTCACATGCAGTGCAGACGGCCAACATCATGACCCGGTTCGAGCCGGTGTGCCAACAATACAAACCCGACTGGGTGGTGGTAGTGGGGGATGTGAACTCGACGCTGGCCTGCACACTGGTGGCCGCCAAGCTCGGTATCCGAGTCGCTCATGTCGAGGCTGGCTTGCGGAGCTTCGATCGCTCGATGCCTGAAGAGATCAACCGCGTGGTGACCGACGCACTGGCTGACCTGTTACTCACGCCCTCCGAGGATGCCAACGAAAACCTCCGCCGCGAAGGTGTGCCCGACCACAAAATCCGTCTGGTAGGCAACATCATGATCGACTCGCTGGTGGCCAACTTGCAGCGCGCTGAGCAGAGCGACGTGCTCAAACGGTTGGGGACCGAGCCAGCCCGATACGTGTATGTCACGTTGCATCGGCCCTCCAACGTGGACGACCCGGCCTGTCTGAAAGCTATCGTGCAGACTCTGTCGGACTTGGCCAGCCGTTGTCCCATCGTCTTTCCACTGCATCCCCGCACCCGCAATCGCCTCGCTCAGTTCGGCCTCAGCTTTCCCACCAACAAGGGCGTCCACTTGCTGCAGCCGCTGGGCTACCACGATTCCTTGGCTTTGACCAAGCATGCCCGATGCGTCTTGACCGATTCAGGTGGCCTGCAAGAGGAAAGCACCTTTTTCCGAACGCCCTGCCTCACCTTGCGCCCAAATACCGAGCGGCCAGTCACCGTGACCTTGGGCAGCAACCGACTCACGACCATCCAGCGGCTACGGGCAGACATCGACCAAGTGCTGCGTGGACCAGAGCGAATCGGACAAGTGCCACCCTGCTGGGATGGCCAAACTGCAGGCCGCGTACTTCGAGCCCTGCTGGAGGCGTCTTAGGCGCATGCAGCAGCCAGCGGGGAAATGGAGCTTCGAGCATGGGGCAGGGGGGATGGAGCATGGAGCATGGGGATGGAAGTTTGGGGGCTGACAGCCTATAGCCGCCGCCGTAAGGCGCGGCGGACAAGACGCCGGCCGGCACCAACGGGTCCTCTCGAAGACGGAAGACAGAAGACCGAGGACGGAGATTAATTAGCATGGGGCATGGAGCAGGGAGCATGGAGCAGGGGGATCGAAGATCGGAGCTCCGAGCTGGGGGTTGGGGGATGGCGGCAGGGTTGCCGTGGGCGCCTGGGCGGCGACGCGACAGCCCGGTCCCAGTAGCGCAGAATGGCATTCTGCTGTATCGCCGACTGGCAGTCGGCAAACCAACCGTCGGGACGCGTGGGCGTTTGGAATTTTCCCGGTTTCGAGCCTCCGAATTTGTTTCGGATTTGGGATTTCGCGCCCCGAATTTCCATCCGCCGTCCCCCTCTCCCCTCCCACAGGGAGCGGAGAGGGCTCAGAACGATCCGTGGCCCGTGAGCGAACACCCTCCCCTCCACGGGGAGAGGGCCGGGGTGAGAGGTGTGTCCGTAGCCGCCTCCGTAAGGAGGCGGAAAACTCTGTGCCTTTAATGTCGTCAGATCGATCGGGCCCTCACCTCACCCAACCCTCTCCCCTCGACGGGGAGAGGGCCGGGGTGAGGGGTGTGTCCGTAGCCGCCTCCGTAAGGAGGCGGAAAACTCTGTGCCTTTAATGTCGTCAGATCGATCGGGCCCTCACCTCACCCAGCCCTCTCCCCTCCCACAGGGAGCGGAGAGGGCTCAGAACGGTCCGCGGCCCGTGATCGAACACCCTCCCCCTCCACGGAGAGAGGGCCGGGGTGAGAGGTGTGTCCGTAGCCGCCTCCGTAAGGATGCGGAAAACTCTGTGCCTATGATGTCGTCAGATCGATCAAGCCCTCACCTCACCCAAGCCTCTCCCCTCCCGCAGGGAGCGGAGAGGGCTCAGAACGGTCCGCGGCCCGTGATCGAACACCCTCCCCTCCACGGGGAGAGGGCCGGGGTGAGGGGTGACACTTTCGCGATCGAACCGCCAACCCATTCAGTAGTTCCTGAGCCATGATGCGACTTCGGCATAAGTTGTTCATTCATGCCTTCCGGCTGTCGGATCTGGGCATCTTGGTCGGCACGCTGTTGGTGTTGATAGCGGCTTTTCGGGAACACGGGTTCGGTTTCCTGCGCGAGTTACCGATCTCGGTCCACAGCCCCATCAACGCCTTTGGCGCTATGGCCCTGCTGGTGGCCTGGACGATCATCTTCCACTACCTGGTGCGCTACGACGCCAACCGGTTCACCTCCTTGGGCGTTGCCATCCGCAGCGTCATCCAAGCCTGTGCCGCCTGCACGTTTGTCCTGTTTTTGATCGGCGAGATGTTCGATATCTCGATGCTGTCGAACACGGTGATAGCGCTCTTTTTCCCAGTCACCAGCCTATTGTGCATCGGTAGCCGCGTGGCCCTGCGCACGGCGCTGGCCCGACTGCGCCGGTCCGGCCTGAACGCGCGGTACCTGGCCATTGTAGGCACCAGCCCGCGGGCGGTGGATTTTGCCAAACGCATCGCTGCCCGACCCGAGCTGGGCTATCGCATTGCCGGGTTTATCGCCGAAGATGGCCAGACCAGTGCCGGAGCCGAGGCTGAACAACGCGGTTGGCCAGTCGTCAGCCGCTTGTCCCAATTCAAGAGCTTCCTGGAAAAGGGCGTGGTGGACGAAGTGATGGTCTGCCTGCCGTTGAAGGAAAGGTTCAGCGACATTTACCAGGTGGTGCAGTTGTGCCGCGACCTGGGCGTGGTGGTGCGCATCCTACCCGAAGCCGAAGACGTGAAAGCCTTTGCCGGCGCCCAGGTCGAGCTGTTCGACGGCGAGGCCGTGGTCACTTTCTTCCGCGAACGGCTCCTGGGCCAGTTACTGGTCAAACGGATCATGGACGTGGTCGTGTCGCTGGTGCTGCTGATTCTGCTCAGCCCGCTGTTCTTGATCGTGGCGCTGCTCATCAAGCTGGACAGCCGCGGCCCGGTCTTCTTCGTGCAAGAACGCATGGGCATGAATAAGCGCAAGTTCAAGCTCCTCAAGTTCCGTTCCATGTATCAGGACGCCGAACAGCGCAAGGCCGAGCTGGCCGCCCTCAATGAACAGGAAGGGCCTGTGTTCAAAATCAAGAAAGACCCGCGCGTCACTCGAGTGGGCCGTTGGCTGCGCAGGTTCAGCATCGATGAGCTGCCCCAGCTCATTAACGTGCTCAAAGGCGAGATGTCCCTGGTCGGCCCGCGGCCACCCCTGCCCAGCGAAGTGGAGCAATACGACTGGCTGTACCGGCGCAGACTTTGCATGCGGCCCGGCATCACTTGCCTGTGGCAGGTCAGCGGGCGCAGCGACATCCCGTTTTCACGTTGGATGGAGCTGGACCGCCAGTACATCGACAACTGGTCCATCTGGCTGGACTTGAAAATCCTGCTCAAAACCATCCCGGCCGTCCTCACTGCCAAAGGCGCCGCATGACGCTGCACCCCCCTCTCGTCGGTGCGAGGAACCCTTGTAGCCGCCCCATGCGTAGCCGACTCCGTAAGGAGGCGGAATGAAGGCTTGGAGCATGAAGCATGGGGCATGGAGCTGGAAGTTTGTAGCCGCCGCCGTAAGGCGGCGGACAAGGCGCGCGTCGGCACCAACGGGTCCTCCCGAAGACAGAAGACAGAAGACCGAGGACGGAGATTAGCATGGACCATGAACTTCGAAGCTCGTAGCTCGAAGCTGGAAGCTCGGGTTGGCCCTCACCTCACCCAACCCTCTCCCCTCCTGCAGGGAGCGGAGAGGGGCCAGCACGGCCGCCCGCGCGCGGCGGCCAGCGCCCTCTCCCCTCAACGGGGAGAGGGCCGGGGTGAGGGGTGTACCCGTAGCCGCCTCGGTGAGGAGGCGGAAACCCCCTGCCCTTGGCCAGGAGCAATGCAGGTAGCCGCCGACGTCAGGAGGCGGAATGAAGGCTTTGGGCATGGAGCATGGCGCAATGGGCGGCTGGCGCCCGAAGATCGAAGACTGAAGACGGAAGGCCGAAGACCGACTTAGCATGGACCATGAACTTCGAAGCTCGTAGCTCGAAGCTGGAAGCTCGGCCGAGTCCTCACCTCACCCAACCCTCTCCCCTCCTGCAGGGAGCGGAGAGGGGCCAGCACGGCCGCCCGCGCGCGGCGGCCAGCGCCCTCTCCCCTCAACGGGGAGAGGGCCGGGGTGAGGGGTGCGAGCCTTCCCCGCAAGTGCCCACCGGCCGCCGCGTGAACTTCCTGGGTTGTCCGCTGGATCTGCTGACCAGCGCGCAGTTGCTGGAGGAACTCCGCCAGGCCATCGATACCCGATCCGGCCCGCGTGTGATCCAGTTCGTCAACGCCAACAAAGTCGCTCAGGTCTATGAACTGCCGGACATGGGGCCGATTATGTGGCGTGCCCATTACGTGTTGGCTGATGGCCAACCCATGTTGCCGTTGGCCCGGATGCTGGGCATCCACGTGCCCGAACGCATTGACGGCATCGGCTTGATGGGCAAACTGCTGGCCCTGGCCGATCTCCACCGCTACAGCGTCTTTCTCTTGGGCGCCAAACAACCCGTAGTCGAAGCGTGTGTGGACCGGATCCGGCGCGAGTTCCCTAACCTGCGCATCGCTGGTTTTCGCAACGGCTATTTTAGTCCAGACCAAGCCGCCGAAGTCGTGGCCCAGGTCCGGGCTGCCCGCCCCGACATTTTGTTTCTGGGGATGGGCTCGCCCATGAAAGAACGGTTTGCTGACCGATATGCAACTGAGCTTGGTGCCACGGTCATCCAAGGTGTGGGTGGCAGTTTCGACGTCTGGGCCGGGCTGGTCAAACGCGCCCCGGTCTGGCTCCAGCGGCTGGGCCTGGAATGGCTCTATCGGGTCCTGCAAGAACCCAAACGCATGGCCTGGCGTTACGCCCGCACCAACGCCATCTGCCTGTGGGTCTTCGCCCGGGCATTGGCCAAGCGCTGGACCGGACGCAGGGTCTGAAGCTCCCCTTGCGAGTTCCAAAGCCAGGACGTCTTGTGGTTGTTGCCCAGAATCTCCTTTCCCAACCCCCTCAACGCCAGCCTCAAGAGTTGGGGCCTGCAAAGGCTTTGATCGGGGCGGGTCGGCCTTCGGTGCAATCTCGACCGGACAGTCTTGGCATTGAGCGTTCTGGGTGGCTCGCGGCTGTCGCGCCCGTTGAGAACCTAATCAATCGGTCGTAGCCGGGCGAGTGCTGTTGTTCTTCGTACTGCAGATCGGAGATGCCGAGCTGGAACCAGTTCACCGAGGAGCATCTGATCAAAGTTACTTGGCGCATCAGAAAACGCCGAGTGGCTTGGTTTGTCCGATGTCTCAATCTGGGGCCCACGTCGAGCGTGCTGGACTTGGGCAGTGAAGGCGGATCTTGCCTAGGCTCGTGTTACCCTTATCCGCAAAACATCTGGCTTGCTGACGTCCCATCTGCTGAGCCTGCAATGCAAGCCGGCGTGAAGGCGTACGGCCTCCGGGGCTATTATGTGCTCCCTCCGGACGGTCCGCTTCCATTTTCGAACAGGCAATTTGATGCGGTTTGGTGCAACTCGGTGATCGAGCACGTCACTGTGGACCGGGCAAAGTGCGCATCCATACCCAATACCGAATTCATTCGGCCAGCTGAGCTGCATCAGGCAGCATTTGCAAAGGAGATTTCCCGCGTGGGTAAAAGCTACTTCGTGCAAACGCCGTACAAGCACTTTCCCGTCGAGGCACATGCATGGCTGCCGTTTGTGCAGTACCTGCCTCTGCCGGTGAGGCATCGATTCTCCAGAATCACGCGTGCCATCTGGATCAAGCAGTAGAGCGGCGGTTTTCACCTTTATGATCTGAGGAGGTTCCGACGGGACTTTGCCGACGCGACAGAAATCGTATTCGAGCGCGTGCTTGGGTTCCCAAAGGCTCTAATCGCCATTAGGAAATAGTTGCAAAATCCGGGTAATACCCACTCATTGGTCTGTCTGGCGCGCCGATCACAGGGCATGCGCGTATGTGGTGCTCGCAAACCGAGGCTACTGGCCAGGCAGCGACGGGGAGAGCGGTTGATCAAGACCGCAAGGGAGGACGAGACGGCATGGGGAATGGGCGACTGAGTGGGAGGGCGGCGGGAGGGAGCAGTGGTTCGCAGCTTGGAGCTGGAACCTGCGAGCATGCGCAAGCGCAAAGGACAGAAGCTCGAAGACAGAGGGTAGAGAGGAGCATCGGGCACGGAGCCGGGAGCTCGGAGCTAGGAGCTTGCATTCGCCCTCACCTCACCCAACCCTCTCCCCTCCCACAGGGAGCGGAGAGGGGAGCTGGTGGTGGCCTACGGCGCGGACCAGCGCCCGAACTGCCGAACGGGAACCTACGTTCGCATGTAGCGCAGAATGGTACCCTGCCGTATTGCGGACTGGCAGTCGGCAGCGACCCATTGGATCCTCTGGCCGTTCTGAATTCCGGTGTTTCGAGCCTGCGAATTTGTTTCGGATTTCGTGCTTCGGATTTCAAGCCGCTGGAGGTTTCAGCTCCCCCAAGGATCGGAAGGGGGCCACAAGCGCATGTCCAAGCGCCGGCGGCCCGCAACCCTCTCCCCTCAACGGGGAGAGGGCCCGGGTGAGAGGTGAGAAAACGCAACCGGTGTGATGCTGTCACAACCACCAGCCCTCACCTCACCCAACCCTCTCCCCTCCTGCAGGGAGCGGAGAGGGGCGGTGATCTCTTCCCTCTGGCCACTGTCCTCTGACCTCCGGCCCGCAGCTTCCAACCCATGCCCCGGTTCCGTGCCCCGAGCTCCTAGCTTCCATTCTCGAGCTCCCAGCTTCCAGCTTCGAGCTCCCAACTATCGCCCCAAACCCCATGCTCCATGCCCCATGCTCCATGCCCCATGCTCCATGCTCGATGCTCCATGCCCCATGCTCCATGCTCGATGCTCCATGCTCCATGCCCCATGCCTAGTTCGGTCCTCGGTCTTCTGTCTTCCGTCTTCGGGAGGACCCGTTGGTGCCGACGGGCGTCTTGTCCGCCGCCTTACGCCGGCGGCTACAGGCTGCCAGCCCCGGGCTACCAACCCCATGCTCCATGCCCCATGCTCCATGCCCCATGCTCCATGCTCGATGCTCCATGCCCCATGCTCCATGCTCGATGCTCCATGCTCCATGCCCCATGCCTAGTTCGGTCCTCGGTCTTCTGTCTTTCGTCTTCGGGAGGACCCGTTGGTGCCGACGGGCGTCTTGTCCGCCGCCTTACGCCGGCGGCTACAGGCTGCCAGCCCCGGGCTACCAACCCCATGCTCCATGCCCCATCCTCCATGCTCCTTGCCCCATGCTTTAGCGTATGAGCCTGCGCGTTGCAGCGTGTTTTTTGTTTGTGCTGGGCTTTTCGATTTATGCCTGGCGCAACTGGTTCGTGTCGTTGTGCGCAGCGATCCTGCTGATGGCAGTGCTGGAGCATCCGGATATGCCGCATGCCATCGCCGGCATCGTGGGGCTGAACCCGTGGAACATTCTCATGGCCAATGTGCTGCTGGCTTGGGCCAGCCAACGCCGCGGCCAGGGCCTGGTCTGGGACCTGCCACGCTCTGTTGCCTGGTTGTTGGCCGCTTACCTAGCGGTCATCTTCTGGGCTACGTTCAGACTTCTGTTCTGGACCCGGGCAGGCTATGAAGCGGCCTACACCAACACCTACATCATCAGCGAACACATTATCAACTGCGTCAAATGGCTGCTGCCGGGGCTTCTACTGTACGACGGCTGTCGCAGCCGCAAACACGTGCAAGTTGCAGTCGCGGTAGTGCTACTGCTTTACGTGCTACTGGCGGTGCAGGTGATCAAGAACGTGCCCCTGAGCTGCGCGCTGGAGACGGGCGACCGGTTGTCTCGGGTCGCGTCGAAGAACATTCAGTCGAACGTGGGCTACAACCGGGTAACACTCTCCAACATGCTGGGGGGCGCCAGTTGGGCTGTGCTGGGTAGCTACGTACTATTCCGCAAGCCCATCTATCGGCTGGGTGTGCTGGGCTTAGCGGGTGTGGTTTCCCTTGGGCAGGCATTGACCGGCGGGCGGACCGGGTATGCCAGTTGGGCTGCGGTAGGCGTGATTCTGTGCCTGATCCGCTGGCGCTGGATGCTGCCTATTATGGCAGGGACAGCCATCGGGGTGCTCACGTTCCTGCCCGGGGTACGGGAACGGCTCTTCGAAGGCTTCGGCGGGCAGCAGGGCGCCATTGTGGTCCAGCACGACGATTACGAGATCACCTCAGGCCGCACCACCGCCTGGCCTTATGTGATCAAAAAGATCGAAGAAAACCCCATCTTCGGCTTCGGCCGCGAAGCCATGGTCACGACTGGCATTGCGGACTTTCTGATGGCCGAGTTTGGGGAGAGCTTTCCGCATCCGCATAATGCATACCTCCAAGTGCTTTTGGACAGCGGAATCATAGGGTTCGTTCCAGTAATCTCGTTTTATCTATTCGTTCTGGCCCGAGGATTCCGTCTGCTGCTGGATCGGCAGGACCCGTTATATGCTGCGGTGGGGAATATGGCCTGTGCCCTGGTCTTGACCCTGCTGGTGGGTTCGATGGGCGGCCAGACCTTTTATCCCCGAGAAGGCTCGATGGGTATGTGGTGCGCTATTTTCCTGGCATTCCGCCTTTGGGTCGAACGCCAGCGCAGCCTCGAAACCGGCCAGCCGCTGTTTCGCGAAACTGCGGCGCCGGAGCCAGAGTGCGAACCAGAGCAAGCCTGCCAAGCGGCGAGGGGCGGATGACAGCATGGGCCATGGAGCAGTGGTAGGCGATGAGTGAGTTTAGATTTCAGGACTTTGAGATTTGGAAAAAGGCCGGCGAGATTGCCCTGAAGCTGTTCGACGTGGCCGACCAGTTCGAAGCACGTGGCCGGCGCCGATTCGCGGAGCAACTGCGGGCTGCCAGCCTGTCCATGCCAAACAACATCGCCGAAGGCGCCGGCAGCTATTCGAAGGACGAGTTCAAACACTTTCTGAACGTGGCCCGGCGATCTGTTTTCGAATGCGCGAGCATGCTCCTGGTTTTTGCTCAGAACGGTCTGGTTGCCGAAGGCATGAAGGCGCAACTGTTGGGTGAGTTGGAAGAGCTGTCTAAAAAGATCAGCAGCTTTCGAAAGTCCTTGGACTAGCCCCAATCCAGCACACCTTGCTCCAAGCCCCATGCTCCATGCCCGAAGCCCCAAACTCCCTGCTTTAAGCCCTATGATCCTTACCCCCGGCCCTCTGCTCGTTGAACGCAGAGGGAACGGCCGCGACCGGGTGCTGTTCGGCCCCCTCTCCGCTCCCTCTGGGGAGAGGAGAGAGTCGGGTGAGATGGGGGCCAAGCCTGGCTCGATGCCTGGTGCTCCATGCTTCGCGCCCTAAACCCCATGCCCCAAGCCCCATGCTCCATGCCCGATGCACGCCCTCGCCTCGCCTACATCCTCGCCGCCAGCCATTCCGGCTCCACCTTGCTGGCCATGCTGCTGGGGGCGCATCCGGAAGCCTGCACCGTGGGCGAGCTTGCCCCTGGAGGAATCGGTGATCCAGAACGGTATCGTTGTTCTTGCGGCGAGCTGATCCGGCAATGCGAGTTCTGGAAACAGGTCCGCCAGGCCATGGCTAACCAGCGCATCCCGGACTTTGACATCTGCCAGCCCGGCACCGTGATTCAGCGTGTGCCCAGTGCCTATGCCCGGCGGCTCTTGGCGCCTCTGCCGCGGGGTCCGGTGCTTGAAGCTGTGCGCGACCTGGCGCTGGGCCTATCAAAGCGTTGGAGACTGCATCTGGCCGAAACGCAGCGCCGAACTGCAGCCTTGGTCAGATCACTTCTGTCCATCACAGGCGCCAAGCTGGTCGTGGACTCGTCGAAGCACCCGCTCCGACTGAAGTACCTCTTGCGTAACCCGGCTCTGGACATTCGGGTTATCCACCTGATCCGGGACGGTCGGGCGGTGGCGTTAACCTACTTGGACGAATGGCAGTTTGCCGACGCGGCTGATCCGGCCCTGCGCGGCGGGGGCTCAGGCGTGCGTCGGCCACCAGCCCGCCGGACCATGGCCGAGGCGGCGCGGGAATGGCGCCGCAGCCAGGAAGCCGCTGAGTGTGTGTTGGCCCGCCTGCCCCGGTCGCACTGGATCGAAATCCACTACGAAACCCTATGCACCAAGCCGCAGGCGACGGTCGAACAGCTCTGTGCCTTCCTGGGCATTGACCCGGGCAGGGTCACGCTGGATTTCCGCTCCAAACCGCAGCATGTGGTGGGCAACGGGATGCGCCTGGACCGCACCGCGGAAATTCGGCTGGATGAACGGTGGAAAACCCACCTGACCGCTGAGCAGCTCAGGGAATTTGATCGCGTCGCCGGCGCGGTCAACCGCCGGTGCGGGTACTCTTGAATCCGAAGACTGAGGACAGAGGACTGAAGACGGAAGACAGAAGACAGAGGATGGAAGACGGATTGAAAAAGACGGAGGATGACATGGGACAGGTGATTTCGAGCTTTCGAGAGCTCCGCGTCTATCGGTTGGCGTTCGAACTACAGCAGGAGGCCTTTGCCCTATCCAAGAAGTTTTTTCCCGAGGAGAAGTTCGCTTCGACCGATCAGATCCGACGCTCATCGCGTTCGATCGGCGCGAACATCGCAGAAGCTTGGCAGAAAAGCCGGTGTGCTGCGCACTTTGTCAGCAAGCTCACGGACGCAGATGGAGAACAGGCTGAGACGCAGCATTGGATTGACACTGCGGCAGCATGTAAGTAGCTGACCAAGCAGGAGCAGAAGGGTCCGATGCAACGGTGCTTGCGGACCGGCCAGATGCTTGGGGCGATGATGGCGAATCCGGAGAAGTGGTGCCATGCGTCCAGTTAGAATGCAGCTTCAGTCTTCTGTCGTCGGTCTTCCGTCTCCGGCCCCAAGCCCTCGGTCTTCTGTCTTCGGGCTTCTGTCTTCGGGCTAAGGCTCCCTGCTGATGCTCCATGCCTGATTCGGTCATCGATCCTCCGTCTTCGGACCTAAGCTCTCGGTCTTCGGTCTTCGGTCTTCGGTCCTCGGCCCCCGGGACCGCGCCGCCCTGCGCGGCGGCCTTGGCCATTTGCAGCGATTTGGATGAGACGCCCGATGCGGAGACCTACTTCGAGATCATTCGGTTCCTGACCACCACCGAGGAGACCCGCATGGGACCGGGCGTGGGCCTGGAGATCGGCAACAGCATCTACTTCGATATGCCCCCGGGCCAGTTTTCCTACTGGAACACGACCGATGAAAACCGGGAGAAGATCCGAGCCCTGATCCGGAGCGGGCACATTGACGTGCTCCATTCCTTTGGCGATTTGGCCACCACAAGAGCCCATGCAGCTCGTGCGTTGGAGGAGTTGGCCAAGCACGGCTGCTATCTGAAGGTATGGGTGGACCACGCGCAGGCGCCCACCAACTTCGGCAGTGACATCATGCAAGGCCACGGCGATGAACCGGGGCATCCAGCCTACCATGCTGACCTTACCCTGAGCTACGGCATCCGATACGTCTGGCGGGGTCGTGTGACCAGCTACATCGGGCAAAACCAACCTTTCCGCCTCCGCCACCTCATCGCCGACACCTTTCTTGCCGCCGCCCAACACCTGCGCCACGCCCCACGCTCCATGCCCCAAGCCCCAAGCCCCGTGCCCCAAGCTCCAAGCCCCAAGCTCCATGCTCCATGCTCCACGCTCCATGCCCCATCCCCCATGCCCGATGCTCCATGCCCCATGCCCCATGCCTCGTGCGCCAGCTTCCAGCTTCCAGCTCCCAGCTCCCAGCTTCCAGCTCCGTCTTCTGTCCTCTGCCTTCTGTCCTCTGGCCGCACCATCCTCAAGGAGTACCTCAAACACCTCCTGGGCCGCTTGGGTAATCGAAAATATGCCATGCACGGCCCCAACCGGGTCCTTGCGCCGTGCCGGTTGCGGGACGGATCGCTGGTGCTGGAGTTTATCCGGTGCAACCCGCACTGGGCCGGGGTCAGTTGCGGCGACCGGGGCGACCGGATTCACGAGGTGTTGACCAAGCATTTCCTGGATCGATTGGTCGAACGCCGGGGCGTCTGCATCCTCTACACGCATCTGGGTAAGTTGGACGGCGGACGCGATCCGCGGCGACTCAGCCCTGAAGCTGTGGCTGCCTTTCGACTACTGGCTGAATACCAGCGAGCCGGGAAGATTTGGGTCACGACCACTGCGCGCTTGCTGGATTATTTGAGCATGGGGCATGGAGCATGGAGCATGGGGCGCGAGGTCTGTAGCCGCCGACGTGAGGAAGCGGAAAAAACGTAGCCGCTGCCGCAAGGGGGTGGACAAAACGCCCGTCGGCAACCAACGGGTCCCCCGAAGACGGAAGACAGAGGACAGAGGACGGAGATGAGCATGGAGCATGGAGCATGGGGCGCGAGGTCTGTAGCCGCCGACGTGAGGAGGCGGAAAGAACGTAGCCGCTGCCGCAAGGCGGTGGACAAAACGCCCGTCGGCAACCAACGGGTCCCCCGAAGACGGAAGACAGAGGACAGAGGACGGAGATGAGCATGGAGCATGGAGCATGGGGCGCGAGGTCTGTAGCCCCCGACGTGAGGAGGCGGGAAGAAGGCTCTGAGCGTGCAGCGTGGGGTATGGGGTGTGGAGCATGAGGTTCGAAGCTGGTAGCTCGAAGCTGGAAGCTCGGGTCGGCCCCTCACCTCACCCAACCCTCTCCCCTCCCAGAGGGAGCGGAGAGGGCGCTGATCTCTACCCTCTGACCTCTGACTTCTGACCTCTGGCACGCGCTCCAAGCTCTTGGCTTCGAGCTCCCACGCCAATGTCTGACCAGAACCCCAACGTTGACGACCTGACTGGCCGGAGACGGCTGGTGCGGAACGTGGCGTTTGCTTGGGGTGGGCATTTGATCCACGTAGCCGCGGGATTCATCATGCCCCGGCTGATCAGCGATCGGTTGGGCCAGACCACGCTGGGCATTTGGGACTTTTGCTGGAGCTTGGTGGGCTACTTTGGCTTGGTCCAATTGGGCCTGGGTGGTTCGGTGCAGCGCTATGTGCCGTTGTACCGTGCGCGCGGGGATACGCTAGGACTTTCGCGGTCAGTCTCCACGGTCGGCTTGTTCCTCACTGTTGCCGGCTGGGTGGGGGTGGGGCTGGCAGCCGGCACTGCAGTCTGGATTGTCCCGCTGTTCCAGGCCAAGCTCGGGTCAGCGCTGCGCGAGGCGCAATGGGCAGTGTTCATCTTGGGCACCTACATTGGAATCTCGCTCATGTTCACGGTCTATGGCGGCGTCATTGTCGGCTGCCATCGGTGGGACATCCAGAACAGCATCACAGCCGGCACCTACGCTGCCACAACGGTGGCGATGGTGCTGGCCTTGTGCCTGGGGACCGGCCTGCCCGGCCTTGCGCTGGCTTACTGCGCCGCCGCGTCACTAGGCGAGGTGGTGCGGTGGTTGCTTGCCCGACGCATCTGCCCTGAATTGGTGGTGGATTACGGGCGGGCCAATTGGAACACGTGGTTGGAACAATTCCGATTCAGCGCCAAGAGCCTCATCCCGCAGATTGCCAACCTCTTAGCCGGCCAATCCCTGAGCCTGCTGATCACCGGCTTTTTGGGTCCGGCTGCGCTGGCCATTTATTCACGCCCGAGAAGTTTGGTCAGCCAGTTCCACACGCTGGCTGCCCGGTATGGATTCATTCTTATCCCCACAGCGGCCTCGCTCCAGGCGCAGGCGGATATCCAAGGACTGCGCCAGACATTCCTCAATGCCGCGCTCTGTCTAGCCTGTCTGTTCACGCCGGCTCTGGTGGCGTTGGCAATCTTTGGCGATTACGTGATCCGACTCTGGATGGGCCAGGCCTACGTGTTCCCAGGGTTGATCATGGTTCTTGCACTGGGGGCAATCCCGGGCTGTGTGCAAGAACCGATCTGGAGCATCCTGACCGGCCTGAACCGGCATGGGAAGGTCGCTCTGGCCAGGTTGGTTGGGGCACTTTGCTCGGCCCTCTTGTTGGCAATCGGCTTGGCAGTATTCAAGTGGGGACTGCTGGGTGCGGCCCTGTGTTTTGCAGTCCCACAAGGCGTCGTGGACGGGTTGGTGACGCCCATCATGGCTTGCCGGCGACTTAAGATCCGCGTTCGCACTTTCTTCGCACAGACGTTTGGGCGGCCGGCTCTAGCCGTGCTGCCTTGGGCTGTTTGCCTAGTAGTCGCCCGCCGGCTACTAGCTGAACATCCCGCCTTGGCGGCTGGGTCTCTTGCGCTTGGCGCGATGGGCTTGGCATTGTTGTATTGGGCCTGGCTTATTCCAGCGCAGTGGAAACAACGGGTGCGTGATCGCCTCCCTTGGCCAGCCAAGGCGGACGGCGTCGTTATCAAGTGAATCAAGACAAGGCTCAACCACGTATTATTGTCGTCTTCCGTAACGACGATCTGTCTGCCCTCTCGGACCTCGATCACGAACGCGACATTTTCGCTCTTTTCGAGCGGCACGGAATCCCCCAAACGCTCGGCGTGATCCCGTGCGTAAGCGCGACCGATGTGCACAAGAGGGGAGCCGGCCCAGTGCAGCCGTTGTCCGCTAACCCGGCCGTTTGCGAGTTTCTCCGTGGGTATGCGGCTCGGTCCGGCTCGGAAATCGCGCTGCACGGATACACCCACCGTACCAACCGATACAGTCTCCCTGAGCGCCGGGAGTTTTCTGAGTTCAGGAAGCTCCCCATGGCCGAGCAGGAGCATATGCTCCGGCACGGACTTGAGACCGTCGAGCAGGCGCTCGGCGTCCGGCCGGTGACGTTCATTCCTCCTTGGAATCGGCTAGACGAAGCAACGGTCGCGGCGTGCGCCAAGGCGGGCCTGCGCATCCTATCAGCAGGGCCTTATGTGCCGTGCGTCAATGGAATCGCAGCTTTCGGCACCAACACAAGCCTGCGCGCCTTTGCGCGGGACTGGGCTGCTGCCAAACGCTCGGATCGCCGCGTCTTCATTCACGTCCTGTTCCATTCGAGGACTGTTCGAACACCGGAGGAAGTGCACCTCCTGACGACTGTCTTGGAAACGGTTAGTCGAGACTCAGAATCCACCGTCATGACCGTGGCGGAAGCCGTGCGCCGATTCCCCACCGAGCTCCAGCAGCTCAATGAGGCGGGCCGGAACGTGGTTCCATTCCCAGAAGTCCCGAATTCGCACCGAGCCAAACTATGGCTTTACCTGAGCCGGGTGGGCGGATTGGCCGAGAAGAGCGCGCCCGTCAGGTCTGCCCGCATGGCCCAAGAGCTTTACAGGCGAGGGGACTATACCGCCTGTGCGAGGCTCTTCAACGCGATTGAGGGGCAGGCCTATCGCACGCTTTGGGCTGGCCGAGTGTTAGTGGGATTCGCAGGGGGCCTGTTCGCAATCGCGGCCTGGGCGCTTCTTACCCAACTGATTGAAAGCTTTCCATCAGGTTGGCTGTGGGTAGGGGCGGTGCTGCCCGGCGTAACTGGAGCTGTGCTTGCGCGAATGGCCACAGCGGATGAGACGCGACGCGAAGCGCTTCGTGCTGGCGCGATCGCGACTGCTGGCTTCTTGGCGACCACGGCCATGCTTCAGGCCTGCTTCGCGCGCGGGTGATAACGCACTGCGCGGGCTCTGCCCCGGGACAACGGTGCCCCAGGTCTTCTGCCCACCTTCCTGCGCGGACGACGCTCTCGACGAGGCATCTGAGGCCAAGGGGCTTTTTCAGATGAACCATGATCCTTGGGCTCTGAGGACGGAGCCCTGAGCGCCGCAGTGGACATTGGGTCTCCCGCGCGAGTAGGGCGATCGCGAGCACCAGAGCAGCTGAGCCCGACGAAGTGACCCCGATAAGAAAATGAAAGGCCATCACGTTCCATGCGGCCGGATCCTAGATTTAGCCCGTCCACTCCTCTACGTGCTGCCTTGCGGTAGCGGCACCCTGTATCGCTTGCTGGGCGGGCGCAGCTCGCAGGACGCGTGGCGTCGCCGTGGACTTCGTCTCGCCCGCGGCAAGGACCATGGCCTGCTGATGCGTTTAGACCTGGCCAATCCGTTCGAGCGCGAGACCTATTACCTGGGCCGCTTTTACGAGTGGGAGCTGCTAGCGGTTTTGGACCACCTCCTCCGGCCCGGTGATACCTTCATTGATGTAGGAGCCAACATCGGCA
>Ga0078972_1005593_pt1 | contig 31584 bp, 31 predicted proteins | sample YelNatPaOPGAMG01_FD_67568 | JGI IMG/M metagenome (GOLD analysis project Ga0078972, IMG submission 67568) | Hot spring thermophilic microbial communities from Obsidian Pool, Yellowstone National Park, USA - OP-RAMG-01 (SPADES assembly) (version 2) | ecosystem: Environmental > Aquatic > Thermal...
CAACTCGGTCAACGAAAGGTTCAATCGTATCTTAAAAGAAGAGTTTCTGGCCCTGGGAAATTTCCATCCAGACCCTGAGGTTTTCAATCTGAGACTTGGCAATTGGTTAGAGGAATTCAACCTCAGAAGGCCTCATCAAGCCTTAGGATACAAGACCCCTATTGAATTTGCTTGTGGAAAACCACAGTTGTCAAAAATGTACTCATCTAGTACAACGCATTGATTAGAGAAGGTTTTTTATTATAATGTTTATTATGAGTTATATATATTGGTTAAATTTATGGAAAATAATTTTATTGAGAGAGAACATAAAATTTTAAACTTTTGGCAAGAAAAAAAAGTTTTGGAAAAGTTAAAAGAAAAAAATAAAAAGGGGAAACCCTGGAGTTTTTTAGATGGGCCTATCACTGCTAATAATCCTATGGGCGTGCACCACGCCTGGGGCAGAACCTACAAAGATCTTTTCCAAAGATTTAAAGCAATGCAGGGATACAGATTACGTTTTCAAAACGGCTTTGACTGCCAAGGGTTATGGGTGGAAGTGGAAGTGGAAAAAGAGCTTGGTTTTAAAAACAAAAAAGATATTGAAAGATTTGGTATAGAAAATTTTGTGCAAAAATGTAAAGAAAGGGTGCATAAATACTCAATGATCCAAACAGAACAATCTATCCGCCTGGGTATGCAATGCGACTGGGGTGAATGGAAAACAGATTTAACAGACAAAGACTGGCTGAAAAAGAGCCATTCCTATTATACAATGTCAGACGAAAACAATTATGCCATTTGGTATTTTTTAAAAAAATGCCACCAAGAAGGTCTTTTATATAAAGGTTGGGATGTGGTACCCTGGTGCCCCAGATGCGGCACTGCCATTAGCCAGCATGAAATTTTAACAGAAGAATACAAAGAAATCACGCATCAGGCAGTTTATGTAAAAATGCCCCTGTTAGATGAACCAGAAACCTATTTTTTGGTGTGGACCACTACGCCCTGGACCCTTCCTGCCAATGTTTTCCTCTCTGTGCATCCCGAGCTGCTCTATGCTAAAGTAGCGGACAGCCAAAGCGGTGAAATGTATATTCTGCTTAAAGACAAAGCGTGTTTAGTGCCCAATCATCAAATATTGGAAATTTTTCCGGGTAAAAAATTAGAAAATAAAAAATATAAAGGCATTTTTGATGAACTGCCTGCTGTGCAAAAAACATTAAAAAATTACAAACATAATGTTGTGCTCTGGAAAGAAGTTACAGCCCAAGAGGGCACGGGTATTGTGCATTCAGCGCCCGGTTGCGGCCAAGAAGATTTTCGTTTAGGAAAAACCCTGCGCTTGCCCGTGATTGATCCTTTAAACGAAGAGTCTTGCTACAAAGAGGGTTTTGATTTTTTAACAAGTCGTTTTGCAGCAGACCCCCAAACAAAACAACTAATTTTTGACAACCTGACAAAAAAGGGATTGCTTTATAAAATAGAAGATTACACCCATCGCTATCCCACGTGCTGGAGGTGCAAAAGCGAACTGCTTTTCCGTTTGGTGCAAGAATGGTATCTGGCAATGGCGCCTTTAAGAGAGCGCTTGATAAAATCAGCCAAAAAAATTAACTGGATACCCTCTTTTTGTTTGGCGCGGGAATTAGACTGGCTCAAAAATATGGAAGATTGGCTTATCTCCAAAAAACGCTATTGGGGATTAGCGCTGCCTATTTGGGCTTGCGAATGCGGACACATAGAAGTAATCGCCAGCAAAGAAGAATTGCGTGAAAAAGCAGCGCAGGGGTGGCAAGAATTTGAAGGCCATTCTCCACATCGGCCCTGGATTGATAAAGTAAAAATTCAATGCCCCAAATGCCAAAAATTAATTTCCCGCATTTTAGATGTGGGCACGCCTTGGTTAGATGCAGGTATTGTGCCTTTTTCTACCATTAGCGACGATAATCGTTGCGAAAATATCCCCTACTTTCACAATCAAAGAAAAGAATGGCAAAAATGGTTTCCTGTTCAATTAGTGTGCGAATCGTTTCCCGGGCAGTTTAAAAATTGGTTTTATGTTTTATTGGTAATGAGCCAAGTGTTGGAAGATACGCCCCCGTTTAAAAATTTATTAGGATATGCTTTGGTGGTTGATGAAAAAGGCGAAGAAATGCATAAATCCAAAGGCAATGCTATTTGGTTTGACGAAGCAGTGGAAAAAATTGGCGCGGATATAATGCGATGGATGTATGTAACGCAAAATCCCGCCTATAATATGCGCTTTGGCTATAATGTGGCTAAAGAAACAGAAAAAAGAATTCTCACTCTCATAAACTGTATAAAATTTTTTGAAGCATATGCCAACACAAAAAAATTTGCCATTTCCCATTTGCAATTTTCAAATATTTTAGATAAGTGGATTGCTTCAAGGCTTAATAGTGTTATTCAAGAGGTAACAGAAAACTTGGAAAAATTTGATCCAATGAAAGCAAGTTTGGCATTGGAAAGTTTCTGGATAAACGACTTGTCGCTTTGGTATATAAGGCGCTCCAGAAAGATTTTTCAAACACCTGAAAACACGCCAGAAAAAGAAAATGCCCAAAAAACTTTTTATTATATTTTAATAACCCTTGTTAAGATTATTGCTCCTTTTATGCCGTTTTTAGCTGAAGATATTTATCAACAATTAAAAACAGAAAAAGATCCAGCATCCATTCATTTATGCCAATGGCCCCAAGCCAGAAAAGAATTTATTGATAAAAAACTGGAAAACGAAATGCAGGAAATAAGAAGAATTGTTTCTTTGGCTTTAGCAAAAAGAGCCCAAGCAGCCATAGGTGTAAGGCAGGTATTGCAAAAGTTAAAAATCAAAAGCACAAAATGTAAAACAGAAAAAGACCTTTTGGATTTAATAAAAGAGGAAATAAATGTTAAAGAAATTGTTTTTGACAAAAATCTAAAAGAAGAAATTGAATTGGACACCACTATAACCGATACATTAAAACAAGAGGGCCAGATGCGCCAACTTATTCGTTATATCCAAAGTTTGCGCAAAAAAGCCGCTTTAACTGCTCAAGAAAGAGATATTATAGTTCTCTGCTATACTCCTAATAACCACTTAGCGCAAATCTTCCAGAAAAACAAAGCCTCTTTGCTCAAAACCACACGTTGTGAAGATTTTATCTGCGTAGAACAAAACATAGCGCCAACCAACAACGCTTATTCTTCCTCTTTGAATAACTATGGAACAGTTTTAACCCAACAAGATTTTGTTTTAGAAGGAGAAAATGTGTGGCTAGCTTTAATCAAGCCCAACACCAAGCAAGCAAAACCATAGAATTATCAGCAAAACACTTTTCTCTTTTTCCTTTTTCCTTTTTATTTGCATTATTGTGTTCGTTCTGATTTTGCCTTTTTTGTTTTTTTAGTTTTAATTTGTATGATGTATTTGCCTCAAAAAAGAACAACAAACACCAATAGCAAACAACCCAAGCGCTTAGACAATGCAGCCAATCCTCCTTTATGGAAAAAATGGTTGGAAAGAAAAAAAACACGGCCCCTTTTTGCGCCCAGGGTTAATTTTGTCAAAAGAGAAGAATTAATTAAACGTATTGTGCGCGATAAAACGCCCATACCAAAAATAGGCAGTGCCCCTGCTATTAGCGGCAATTATTTAAGCCGTCAAAAACGTGAACAGTTTGCCCAGTCTCTTTTTCCCAAAGAAAAATTTGGCGATTATGTTTCCAAAAAAGCCTATAAAGAATTATTGCGCCAATTAGAGATAAAAAGCAAAAAATCCACCACCTCAATGGAAAAATTCCAAGCCGCTCAATATTATCATTATTTAAAAAAGAGATCTTAATATCTCGCTCTGGAAAATTATTTCTCGTGTTTTCTTATTCAAACACACCGCCACAGAAAACAGGAAATAGGAGGGAACTGTTAGGAAGGAACCGTTAGGAGGGAACCGAGTTAACTCCTAATAGGAGTTAACTCGGTTCCCTCCTCTATCTCGGTTCCCTCCTCTATCTCGGTTCCTTCCTGTTCCTTCCTCTATCCCCTCCTCGATTCTTAGGAGCTAACTCGGTTCCCTCCTATTGGCAGTTCGCATTATTAGTCTAAAATTCGCACATTAGCATTGTGTTTTTATTAACATAATTAATCTAAAAAAAATGTCTTATCATCATTATCGCACCACAGGCATTGTTTTATTGCAAAAAGATAGCGGAGAATCAGACCAGCTTTTTACTTTATACACAGCAGACTTTGGCAAAATAGAATTATTGGGCAAGGCTATTCGCAAAATTACTTCTAAATTGCGCTCCTGTATTAATCTTTTTTATTTAAGCGAAATAGAATTTGTGCAGGGCAAAAATCAAAAAATTTTAACAGATGCTTTTTTATTAGAAAAATTTTCTGCTTTGAGAAAAAATTTATACGCTTTAAGACTTTTTTACCGTTTTGCCCAAATCATTGATGCTTTAACACCATATGAAGAAACAGATAAAAAAATGTGGGCGCTGATTCAAAACACAATCCGTAAATTCCAGCAAATTAGCCTTGAGTCTACCGGCTGGACAAAAAAAGAACAAGAAAAAATAAAAGCAGATCTTGTTTTTTATTATTTTTTGTGGAACTTTTTTGCTTTATTGGGGTACTTTCCTGAATTATATGTGTGCGCGCAGTGCGCCAAAAAACTTTTACCTCAAACGCTTTTTTTCTCGCCCCCCCAAGGCGGCGTAATCTGCTGGCAGTGTTTTTCTTTATGTAAAAAAGAAATGGCTTTAAAAAAGCAATCTGCTGATAATCATTTCCTTCTATCTTCCAATACAGAACCACAAAAGATGGGCAAAGAAATTTTTGTGGAAACCATAAAGCTGCTCAGGATTTTTTTATCCCAACCTGTAGAAAAAATACAGCGCTTAACTGTAAACAAAAAAGAGTTGGAAAATATGGAACAGATTTCCACTTTTTATTTTTCTTTTTTAAAGGAATTGTATGGTTATAGAGATTTTTCCTGAAAAATTATTGTTTTTTTGTGCTGGTAGCAGAAAAAGAGGTAGTAGTAGCGCTTTTTAACTCTAATTTTTCCAAATCAATATATTGGCTCAAAAGCGCCTCTACTTCTTCTTTGGAGCGAAAGCCATAATATTCGTCATCGTTAATAATTAAAATGGGCAACTCATCTTTTAATTTATAAATTGATTTAATCGTTTCCAGGGGCGCTAACGACAAATTATAATCAAAAGCATAAATACGCAAAAAAGGATATTTTTCTCTTAGGGTGGTTAAAATATAACCCTGATCTTCGCACTGGGGGCAAGTTTTTTTGTCGCCATAAAAATAAACAATAGAAACAATTACCATTTTGCAATCACGCGCTGCTTTTTTGAGTAAAAGCCAGTGTTTAATTTGCAGAATGCTGTAATATTTTTTCAACATTAAAAAATCGGGATTATCCTGACCCAAACTATTGCCCACTGTTTCTAATTTTTGCGAAATCTCAAAAAGTTCTTTGGTAAGGGTTGATTCGTTTAAATTTTTACAAGGCGCTTGCGTGAGCACAGAAAACTGGGTTTCCAAAGATAAAATATCCACGCTCAGGCTTTGCTGCAATTTCGTCAAAGAAGCAATCTTTTTTTCCAAAACCACACTGCTCAAAAAAAAGCCGGCGCTAAAAATAATAAGGGTGGTAACAAAAACTGTTAAGTGGCGCAGCCATTTTATTTTTTTGGGTTCTTTTTCCATTTTAATTTAATTCCACAGCACTTCTTTTTTCTTTGTAAAAACGGTCCAAAAGGTTACAAGCCAAAACAAGGGATTGATTAAAGGATAAATCATAAGATAAAAAAGCACATTGATTTTTTTGGGCCCCGGATCTCTGGTAATTTTTTTGCTCAAAAAAAGATAAGCAAAAAAAATCAACATTGCTATTATGCCTAAAAAAAACAAAGGGGTAATCTCCCATCTTATCCAATCACTCCATTGCCACGAAAAGTGAAAAAAATCTGTTTTCACTAAAACCAACTGATTGATTTTCTGGTATAAAAAATGCAAAAAGCGATAAAAAGAGAAAAAGAACAAACAAATCACCAACACGCTGCCTGTTAAACTGTTGAGCAAAAGGAAAGAAAGGTTGCCGTGTTTTTTGATGTTTAAAAGTTCTGTATAGTCTCTCATATTTAATAAAAATCCCCTATTCCATCTTAAACGTTGGCGCAATAATTCCTTAAACGTTCTGCATCCTTGTGTGTACACAATAGCGTCCACGGCATAAGCAATAAGCAAATTGGCTTTTTGCATTCTTAAAGCAAATTCCAAATCTTCTGTTTGATGAGCTTTTTTATAAAAACCTATTTTATGAAAAACCTTCTTGTTAAATACCGATAAGGGTCCGGGCACCACACTGATGCTGTTTAAAAAACCAAATGCTTTTCTGTAAACAGCAGATACTAAATATTCCACATACTGCACTGCTTCTAAAATACTTTTGGGTTGAGCAATTCTTACTGTGGCAATCACTGCCATAACGCGCTTGTTTTCAAAATAAGCCATTATCTTTTTTAAAGATTGGGCATGCACATAAGAATCTGCGTCCACAGTGGCTATATAGGGATGGCTCGCTTTTTTAATACCCAAATTCAAGGCAGTGTATTTGCCGCCGTTTTTTTTATGAAAAACTTTTATATGAGGATATTGTTGGCTGTAAAAAAGGGCTTCCTGCAAGGTATGATCAGTGCTTCCGTCGTCCACAATAATAATTTCCAAATGACTTTGGGGATAATCCACTTTTAACAGCGATTCAATGGTTCTGGACAGGTTTTTCTCTTCGTTATAACAGGGCACAATCAGAGAAATTTTAGGCAGAAATTTCTTTTTGGCTTGATAATAAATTTTGTCTTTGTGCTCAAAAAAAGTAGTGAAAACAAAAATAGCAAAATAAAGCCCCATAAACAGGGCGATATAAAGCAGTATTTGATTGATGGTCACAAAAAACATTTTATTCTAAATGAATTTTTTGTCCTAAATTATTTATTTTTTTATTCAAAAGCGCGAAATCACGCAAATAGGGATCGTTGGTTAAAAGATTTTTCGCTGCTTCTCTTACGGTTTCTATTAACTGCAAATTATTCAAATAAGACATCGCCAAATCAGGCAAACCCCATTGCTTTGCGCCCAAAAGACTGCCCGGGCCACGGATTTCCAAATCTTTCTGCGCCAATTCAAAACCGTTTTTTGCTTGCAATAAAGCAGAAAGCCGTTCTCTTGTCTTTTTGCCTGCGCTGTTCGTAAACAAAAAACAATAAGATTGCAAATCGCTTCTGCCCACCCTACCTCTAAACTGATGAATCTGCGCCAAACCAAACCTATCGGCGTCTTCAATTATCATAACCGTAGCCTTGGGAATGTCAATGCCCACCTCCACCACTGAAGTGGAAACCAAAATATCAATTTTGCCATTTTGAAACTGGCGCATTATTTTTTCTTTTTCGTTTGCTTTCATTTTGCCATGCATCATTGCTACCTTAAAACGAGGAAAAACCTCTTGGGCTAATTTTTCATATTCTGCTTTCACTGCTTTTACTTCTGCCCATATGTTTTTTCTTTCCAAAAGCGATTCTGTGTTTTCAGGAGAATTGGGTTCAATGCGGGGACAAATCACAAAAGCCTGATTGCCCTGTTCAATTTGTTTGGTAATAAATTGATAAGCCTCTTCACGCTTTTGGGGCGGAATAATCTTGGTGATGACTGGCTTTCTCCCCGAAGGCATTTGGTCCAAAACAGAAAGATCCAAATCCCCATACACGGTTAAAGCCAGTGTGCGCGGGATAGGCGTGGCAGTCATTGATAAAAAATGAGCCAGTATATCAGATTTTTGATTTAATTTTGCTCTTTGTTGCACGCCAAAACGATGTTGTTCGTCCACAATCACCAATCCCAAGTTTTGAAATTTTACTTTATCCTGAATGAGCGTGTGTGTACCCACCAGCAAATCAATCTCTCCTTTTTTAGTTTTTTCTAAAATTTTGCTGCGGGAAATTTCAATGGTCTCAAGCAACATTTTACCATCCTTCTCATAACTAATCTTTTGGGAAATCAAAAGATCCTTTTTGCCTGTGAGCAAAGCAATGCGCACCTTAAATTTTTTCAACAAAACAGCGGCTGTTTTAAAATGCTGGTTAGCTAATATCTCTGTGGGCGCCATTAAAGCAACTTGATAACCATTTTTTATGCAATTTAAAATTGCTATTAAGGCAACAACGGTTTTACCCGAGCCCACATCTCCTTCCAAAAGCCGATTCATGGGATGCGGTTTTTGCATATCTTTTAAAATCTGCCACGCGCATTTTTTTTGGCTGTCGGTTAAGCGAAAGGGTAGGCTCTGCACAAATTTTTTAATTTCTTCTAATTTTAAATCAATAACGGGCGCTTTTTGCTGATTAATTTTTAGTCGCTCTTTAAGCACAAAAAGTTCGGTTATAAGAAGCTCTTCAAAAGCAAACCTATTTTGGGCTTTCTGCGCCATTTGCAAGGACTGGGGAAAATGAATTTGCCAGAGCGCTTCTTTGAAGGGCAAAAGATTATATTGCTGAATAATCTGGGAAGGCAGAAATTCCACAAGATGCTCGCTTAAAAAAGGCAGGTTTTTGGCAAAAAAATTACGAAACCAACGAGAAGTTAATCCTATTGTTTCCTCATACACAGGCACTAAACGGGCAGTATGCTTGGTGGGATTTATTTCATCAGCAATCTCGTACACAGGATTGGATAAAAAAACACCATCTTTATTCATTCTTGCCTTGCCAGCCAAATAAAGCTCCTGACCGCTTTGAATTGTTTTTAATAAAAAGGGTTGGTTAAACCACACCACCTTTATAGCCCCTGTTTTATCTTCTATCACAGCAGTGGTGAGGTGCATTTTTTTCTGCCATGTTCTTGTGCCTTTAATTTCCAGAATTTTTCCTTTCACGCATACATTGCAGTTAAGCGTGATTTTGTCAATAGGCGTAATTTTAGAAAAGTCTTCGTAGCGAAAAGGAAAATGATAAAGCAAATCTTCCAGTGTTTTAATACCCAACCTTGTTAGTTTTTTGGCAACAAAAGGACCCACTCCGCTTAGATTAGCAATTGGTGTTTGCAAATTCATAAAATATTTTCCTTTCAGCATCAAATAATACTCTTTAGATATTATACAACAAAATTACACAATTTAAGCAATGAAGACAAAAAATAATACGCTCGCCCCTCATCAGAGATTTGTCCGGGGTCAGACCCCGGACGAGTTTGTCCGGGGTCAGACCCCGGACGCTCAGGAGGACCGAGGATGGGAGATAGGAGGTGACCAGGTCAACTCCTAATAGGAGTTGACCTGGTCACCTCCTCCGGTTCCCTCCTCGTTCCCCTTCTATTCCCTAACGGAAAAATATTATAAAATAGAACAAAGGTCGCTCGTACTCTTTTTTGCGGTTTTGCCAAAAACACCAAAACCGCTCCTTATAAAAATATGGCTTGTTGTTCTTGCAAAAAAACACCCAAAAAGAAATCTGCAAAAAAGAAATAGTTTTGGGGTAAATAATAATTTCGCCTCCAGCGCCTGTGGCGCTGGAGGCGAAATCTTATGTGTGTCCCCGGGAGGATTCGAACCTCCACTCTTTTGGTCCGCAACCAAAAATTTTATCCATTAAACTACGGGGACCTTAATGCTTTTGCTTGCTTTTGATTTGTTTGATAATACGTTGCACAGAAAAATCAATAGCTTTTAAAACATTGTGACTTTGCTCTTGGGCGCTATAAAGATTTTTGCCCAAAGGAATATCTATTTGCACAGAAAAAGCATTGTGTTTTTGAAAATACTCTACGGTAACCATTATTTGTTTAATTTGTTGTTCTTCTTTTTTAAGCAAACGCGCCACTTGCGGCAATTTTTTGCTTGCAAAATAATTTTCAATACCCACTTTACATTCCTTATTAATATTACGCAGATAATAGCGAACGTTCATAGTTTCTTTTTTTTTTACAATAACACTAAAAAAGAATTTACGCAAACCCCTTTATTGATTTGTTTGCCTTTTGGTGCTAAATTAAAACCAATCAGGAGAGGTGACTGAGAGGCCTAAAGTAACAGGTTGCTAACCTGTGGCCGGGTAACCGGCCTCGTGGGTTCGAATCCCACCCTCTCCGCAGCGAACAAAGTGAGCGAAGGAGAGGGAGCAAGCAAACTGCTTTGCTTGCGTTGGGATGAGAAGGCCGCAGCGATGGCTGAGTTTTCCGAGCGGAGCGAGGAAAGGCGAAGCCCGCGAGGCCAACCTCACACAAAACGCTGAAATTGTAAATTGGCGGTACCTTTTGGACAAAATCCGAACCTATTTTAAGGAAAATCCCGACGCTGACTTTTAGCCCGCCGCCTGCGGCGGCGGGCAGGAATAAAACAAAAAATGAATCGGTTCGGGCGCAAAAAATTTTCTTTGGGGCATGGGGCAAAAGGAAATTTTTTGCGCCCCCTATTTTTAATTTTTTTCAAAAAGTGAAATAGTGAAATATGGAAATTTTATTTCCCAACCACTAATCCGCCATGATAATTTAATTTATATACTGGTTGTTCCTTGTAAAAAATTATTTCTTCGCCTTTAAATCTTTCAACCGTTCCTTTGACTTTGTTAATATATTCGAAATCGGTTTTTTTAAAACTATCAGGACCTCTAAATGGTTTATCCTCTGAAATTTTTTTTAATGCTTCTTGGAGAAATTGATAGATATTTTTTGCTGGAATAATTTCTGAAATAACTTCACCATAGTAATTCATACCCCAAACTACTTTTTCATTTTGCCAGACGATCTCTTCGCCAATAAAAGGATTAAAACCAAAATATCTATCTCGGTATTTAAGTTCTTTTTCCTCAAATTCAAACTCTTTACTACCATCAGGAAGGGTTTTCTCTCCACCCTCTCCACTGGAAGCATAAGTATTGATTTTCGCTTTTACTAAAAATTTGCTTAGTTGCTTAATATTCATAATGTTTTTTTGATAATTCTATAATTAAAAGTATCAAATGTTATCAATATTGTAAAGAAAAAGCCGCTAAACGGTTATTGGCAAAATGAAAGGTTACCACTTATTGGTTGCCTCTCATGGAAAAATATACTAAATTTGAATTAAACAAATTATTCATAAAACAATGTTATTATGGAGAAAAAAAATTAATCAAATTACGAATGAAGGTCAATGAGTTATTTTTTAATCATCATCTTTCTAAAAATGTTATTGCCAAGAAAGAGGGTTTAAGTAAAAAGTTTGTTATTAAATGGACGAAATCAAGAAATCAGGATTTTAGTAAAGATGAACGGGGTTGGAAAAAAGGTAAAAGGAGAAGGTGGGCCAAAGAAACTGAAAAGAGAATAAGGACAATCCATAAGATCCTTGAAAGTAATCCTTTAGAATTCTATACTGGTGCTACCGCTATTGAGCAAGAATGGAGAAAAAGATATCCTAAACTTCCTTGCCCTCCCTTAAGAACTATTGGTCAGATTTTAAAAGATTTAGGTCTTTCAAAGAAAAGGGAAAGGGATAAGCATAAAGGGGCAGCAAAATACCTCTGTTATCCGGAATATACTATTTACAATCTCTTAGGAGGAAGGGTTTTAGAATCAGATTTTATTGGCAAGAAATACATTACCGGTCAAACAGAACCTCTTAATTTCATTGCCTTCTCTTTTAAAAAAGAGCCTAAATTGCGTTATTTTAAGCGGATTTTAGGTCAAAGTGCTGATGAGTTTATCAAGTGGACCGATTATTTCTTCAAGAAATTTGAAAGACCAGACCTTATGAAAATTGATAACTCTTTGGCTACCATTGGCTCTGCTTCAGGAAAGAGGAATATCTCCAAAGCAATGAAATTCCTCTTAGAAAATCAAGTCATTCCCCTCTTTACTGTCCCCAGAAAACCATTCTCTCAGGCTTCAATTGAAGGAAACAATAGTGTCTTTACTCGAAAGTTCTGGAATAGGATTGAGTTCAAGTCAGTGAGAGAGGTAGATGAGAAACTTGAATGGTTTAATAAAGCCTCTGAGAGGTATCTCAATTATCAAAAACCAAAAGAGATAACCATTCAGAAGAAAAACTTTATTCCTAAAATCTATTTTATCAGACAGGTCAGAGAAGACAAAGAACAAACAGGAAAAGCCTTTATTAACATCTTAAATGAGAAGGTGTTTCTGCCAAAATCTTACATCAACTACTTTGTCTTGGCTGAATGGAATCTTAAACAAGAACAACTTTCTATTTATTTTGAAAAAGAGCAAAAATCAAAAATGATTAAAAATTTATCTTTCAAAATCAATCCAAGGTCAAAAAAATCATTCCAATAGGTGGTGTACTTTCATTTTGCATTTAACCACTACTTTTTTATGTGGCAAATGGTAAAAACGATTCAGGCAACCCAACTTTTAATTGTGCGTAAAACCATTTTACAGTTTGGCTCAATGGGTTTTATGTTTTGGTTGAGGTTATGATTGGTTTTAAAACCCCAAGGGGATATTTTTATTTTGCCACAAAAACAGATTTTAGTTATTCATAGGCTATTTCGTAATTCAAAGTATTGTCAGTCATAGAATTTAGCTAATTAAAATTAAGATTTTTTCGACCTTCGAGCTAATTCTACAACTGACATTCTATCATTAAAACTTTACTGACATTCTTGCATTATACCTACACGACACTTGACAAAAAAGCTAAAAAGATTAAAAATTAAAGTAGAGCAATGTTCTTTAAATTTTTTAATAATGATGGAGGTGTATAGAAATGAAAAAGGCATTTATATTTTTATTTTTATTTTTGGGGTGCATGCTTTTTCTTATGGGCTGCCCGGAAGAAAAGGCGGTCATCAATAAAATTCAGTGGGAAGGGAATGTTCCCACGGGTTGGATCAGATTTGCTAGCTCATATGATTTAAATGATGCTGGTACATATCAATGGGGAGAAAACGATGATATTGGCCCGGGTATCACTACGATATACATATCACAAGGAATTTCGGGGTTCGAAAACAACCCCAATTTGGGGTATGTTGTTGTGGTACCTGCTATTAACAAAGCGGAATCTATTTGGCACACCCAATGCCAAGAACAAATTCTCAATGATCTAAAAAAGGCAGGGGTGACCGAACCAGAAAAGCGTTGGAGGATTATTATAGAGAATGGAAATAATTTAAAGATGGGTCAAGCGCCCCCATTAAATATTGCTTTTCAAGAAGCAAAAAAACTACTTACTGGCAGTTTTTTTAAGATAGACCGTATCGGCAGTACCCAAAAAACAACATGGGGAAAGATTAAAAAATAATAGTCATAGATAGAACGTATAATCATTCATATTGGGTTATACGTTCTTTATTATTTAATCAGATTTTTAAGGAGGGGAAAACAATGATTTTTGGTCGGTTGGGATTTTTACTCGCATTGTCTCTCTTAATTTCAATAGCAGCATCAACAACAACGGTTTTTGCCTTAGAAATCCCCTTCCCCGGAGAAAATGGATTTCTAATAGGTGTACCGCAAGATTTTTTAATTGTGGCATCAACAAATAAAGAACTGCTGGGGACAGTGGGGATATTTGTTTTCGGTGCCAGCAAGCTGAAAATCGGTGAGCAAGAATATGATGACTGTCTATTTGAGTATGAAGGTGGTACCGCCCACTTTTATTTCTCAATAGATAGCAATAACCAGGCGTTGCTTCAAAAAGGATTTACTATTGGGAAAACAGAAATTGACATTAATCCTGCTATCACGATATTAGCATATCCCTTACAACCAAACAAAGAAAGAAATGCGCAAGCCATCGTGACAGTGAGGAATGCGGCAATCGGAAATTTCGTTTTCCCCCTTTTAACACTGCAGAATGTGCAAGCACAAACTTTCTGCTTTAACAGTTCTATTACTGTTCCTGCCGGTACTTTTGAAGCAATTTTGGTAGAATCAAACTGGGCGGGCAAGATGCTGGGCGAGATTCCCCTCACCGTTAGAGAAAGAATTTGGCTTAATGCACAGAATGTATTCTTAAAATTAGAATTTGAGCTACAAGTAGCATCGGAAAAGCCAGTAAAGCTGTTTGGGATGGAACTAATGAATCTACCCGCCTGCAGGATACCAAAACAATATAACAAAACTGTGTGTTGGGCCAAAATAAAAACACAATAGCGATGCTTTTAATATTAAAGGACACAATGCAAAACTTGCATTCTTGTGTCCTTTTTCTTTTTTAAAGAACTTCTGTGTTCTATGAATTTTCAAAAAAAAATTTAACGAATTTCTCCACTAACTGCCCCAGCCATTACATCGTTTTTAGAGGTTTGTCTTAAAAGAAAATTATTTTTCTTAAATAATAATGCCCTGAATTTAAATCGAATACTCAAACAATAGACTACTTGCGATATTATTCCATTTTAAATTATTTCTCTTGGCTGCGCAACACCAATGTGTTCAACATACTGAAAATACCAAAAACAAACAAAGGGGGATTGTCTTTTTACTAAATATTACTGAAAATTCTAAGTATTACTAAAATATTACTAAACAACTCTTCTATCCAAATAATTGCTATAGCAATTATTTGGATAGAAGGAAAGAAGGTTTTTTCCTTTCAAGGAGAAAGAAATATAGACAAAAAAAAGAAGTTGTTGGGACAACTTCTTTTGGGACAACTTCTTTTTAAATAACTTCTTTTTTTTCTTTTTCTTTTTTTTCTTTTTCTTTTTTTTGTTTGCGGTGTGCCCAGTTCTCTTTGTTCTTGCCCTATTACAATTTTGATGCGACCGCATCAAAATTGTAATAGGGCAATGCAGTAAGGGTTTTACGCTATAAATTACAGAGTTTTTGTTTGGGAAGGAAACACTGTGTTAAAAACTTTTTCATAAATGAGTTTGAACCATTGTGTGTAGTTTTGAGGGTTTTGGGCAATGTCTTTTTTTAAGTCCTGAAAACTTATCCATTTGTGCTCTTGAACTTCATTTTTATTAGGCGATACTCTGCCATTAAAAATACCAACCAAAACATAATCAAATTCATTTTCAGTTAAATCCCCCACTCTTGCTTTATAAGTGAAACGAAAAATTTCTTTGAGGGAGCATTTAATACCCATTTCTTCCAAAAGCCGCTTTTGGGCTTCCAAAAGAACATTATCAGAAAGAGGGTGCGAACAACAAGCATTGCTCCAAAGCCCAGCAGAGTGATATTTGTTTTGCGCTCTCTTTTGCAAAAGCATTTCGCCTTTGTGGTTGAAAATAAAAACCGAGAAGGCGCGATGCAATAATCCTTTTTGATGAGCAAACAGTTTATCCGCTTTGCCCAAGGAATTGTTGTTTTTATCCACCAAAAGCACCTTATTCATAATATTACTCCCCTATTATCACAACCTGCACCTTGCGCGGCCTTGGCCTATCTAACTCTACAAACATAATTCTCTGCCAAGTGCCAAATTGCATTTTGCCCTCTAATAAATTGATTGTTACGCTGGAGGGTAAATACAAAGCCTTCACATGCGCTTGGCCATTATCACATTCGCCTTCACACATATTTACTGTTCGCACAGCAAAATTATCGTGATTATAAGCAATATCACTGGGCGCTAATTTTTCTAAATTGGCTTTGATGTCCTCTATTAAAAGCGGCTCGTTTTCATTGATAAAAACCGCCGCTGTAGTGTGAAAACTTTGCACATTTACTAATCCGTTTTGAATGCCGCTTTCTTTAACAAACGTTTCCACTTCGTTGGTGATATCGCGAAAATCAAATTTACCTTTGGTTTGATATTGAAAAATTTTGTTTTGAATGCGCATATTTTTTAGAAAAAATTAATATGTTCTATTGATTAAAAAATCTATTAGCAAACAAAGGTTTTTGGTTTTTTTGCCAACGCCCAAGAAATCTTCTAATTCTTTTTTGGCTTTTTCCGTGAGCGCTATGGCTCTTTGACGAGCATATTCCACGGCTTTGTATTTTTGAAAAATTTCTATGACCTTGGAAACATCATAAAAATTATTAGTATGTTTTCTTAAAATAGCCAAGAGTGTTCTTTTGTCGCGTTCTTTTGCCTTTTTTAAAACATAAATAACCATTAGTGTTTTTTTGCCCTCTTTGATATCGTTGCCAAAACTTTTACCAAATTTTATTCTTTTTTTGCCGCTCAAGTCAATATCCAATATATCGTCTTGAATTTGAAAAGCCACGGCTATTTTTTCAAAAATTTCCGCTAATTGATTTGCCTTTTGCTCTGATAAGCCGCTAAAAATAGCAGCCCATTTTACGGGCAGGCGCACCATTGCGCCTGTTTTCTGACGTGTCATTTCATAGTATTCATTTTCGTTACGAGGCAATGCTAAATCCCTATGCCAAGCAATATCCACCGCCTGACCCAAACTAATGTTAATCATTTCTTGCACATATACCTGATAAGCCATTTGGTAAACAGCAGCCGAAAAACTTTTTTTATGTTTTAAAAAAATCAGTAAAGGCAAAAAATATAAAAAATTGCCTGCATTAATGGCTATGTCTTCGCCAAAAAGATGATGCAGGCATTTTTGATTTCTTCGTAATTCAGAATTATCTTCAATATCATCAATAATTAAACTGCCTGTATGAATAAGCTCGGGAATAATTAAAAAATCTTTTGTTTTGTTATTGCTTGCCCCCAAAGCGTCTAACAAAAAAGCAAACAAAATAGGTCGCCATCTTTTCCCGCCCCGGTCCAAAAAATTCCAAACTGGCTCAGATATGGTTTTTTGCAAAACCTTTGGATTATAGCCGTAATTTTTGCCAACCAAAAAATCCATATAACGATTGGTGATAACCCGGGGCAGATATTTTTCTATTGTTTTATCAATAAGAATGCGCTTTTGTGAAAGTATTTTTTCTATCTGATATTTAGGCATATTTATTTGCTCAAATGTTATCTCTGATTCTTTATTTTCCTGTCTTGAAAAATATTAACATAATCAACATCAAATAGCAATATCGCAAGTGTTTTAATGAATGAAAAACAAAATAAAAAATCAAAAAATATTAAAAAACGAAGGGCAACCCCCTCGTAAATTGTTTTGTCGCACTTCCATCCAAATGTAAAACAAAAACCAGCACGAGCTAATGTGAAAGAAAATAAGCAAAGTCAAATTATTCTGTGGTTACTCGCAAAATTTCTTCTATGCTGGTTTGACCTCTGGCAGCTTTAATCAATCCATCTTCAAACATCAAACGCATCCCCTCGCTTTGGGCTTGACGTTGAATTTCATCAGAACTAGCGCCTTTTTGAATGAGTTCTTTGATGGGCTCGGTGATTTGCAATATCTCGTAAATACCCACCCTGCCCTTATAACCATCTGGCGCTTCTTTGGACGGTTTGGGTCGAAAAAATGGGATATCTTTTAAGCTCTGCGAAGGCTTAAGCACTTTTTCTTCCTGCAAAACCTTCATCAATTGCTCTAAATTGCAATATTTAGCTAAATTGTTTAAGTCTATATCTTTTAGATAATACTCCTGCTTTTCTTCCGTAAGACGCCTCACTAACCGTTGCGCAATCACAATATTTAAGGTAGAAGCCAACAGAAAGGGTTCCACTTTCATATCAATTAACCGAGGAATCGCACCCGCAGCCGAGTTGGTATGTAAAGTGGAAAGCACCAAATGACCTGTTAAAGCAGCATTAATAGCCAAACTGGCGGTTTCATTATCTCTGATTTCACCCACCATAATAATATTGGGGTCCTGTCTGAGCAAGGAGCGCAAACCAGAAGCAAAGGTTAAACCAATGGCTGGGTTTACCTGTGTCTGATTTACTCTGGGCATACGGTATTCAATAGGGTCTTCAATAGTAGAGATATTCACAGAAGGCTTGTTTAAAATTTCCATCATTGAATACAAAGTGGTGGTTTTCCCAGAACCAGTGGGCCCTGTAACCAAAATCATTCCCACGGGCTTTCTCAAGGCGCTTTCCACTGTTTCCAAAGCAGAACCAGTAATGCCTAATTGTTCCAACGAATAACCTTTCGCGGTCTCAGGCAAGAGCCGCATAACAATTTTTTCGCCGGTAAAAACAGGCAACACAGAAACCCTAACGGAATAACGGTAATCCTGCGCTTCAATTTTAAATCTACCATCCTGAGGAAGCCGATGCTCGTCCAGTTTTAAATTGCTTAACACCTTAATACGAGCCACAATGCCCGATTTCACAACAACAGGTAAGGTCATTGCATCGTGCAAAATGCCGTCAATCCTATAACGCACCAAAACCTCATTTTCCATTGGTTCTATGTGGATATCCGATGCGCCCTGCAAGATAGCGTGTTTTAACAAAGTATCCACGATTTTAATAACAGGCAACTCCTGGGCCCTTTTTGCCAAATCGCCTTCTTCTTCGCCTTGCTCGGTTTCCGGAATATTTTGAATTGTATCTGCCTCCTGTTTAATCAGCTGACCAAACTCTGCCTGCAAACTTTCCTGATATTGAGAAAGAATATTTTTAATGCTTTGCGTGGTAGTTAAACGGGGAAGAATGCGCAAGTTTACTTTCTTTTTAATAAACTCAATGGTTTTTAAATCCTCCGGATCAAGCATAGCCACCTCTAAATTTCTACCCTGCTTGCGAAATGCAACGATATTATGCGTGCGCGCAATAGGTTCGGGAATAATCCTTAAAATCTCTTGCGGAATCTTTTCTTTTTCTAAATTGACAAAAGGAATACCTAAAATATAAGCTTTAAGACGGGTAAGGTCTTCAGGGCTAATCAATTTTTGTTCTATCAACACATCTTCAATGTTTTTGCTTTCTTTTTGCGCTTTTTGCCAGCATAATTTAAACTGCTTTTCTGTAATAAGCCCAGAACTAATTAAAAATGATTTTAGCCGCTCGGGTTCAATATACATAGAAAAGAAAAAACAAAATTAAATGTGAAAAAACTAATAATTGTTTTTATTTTATCATTACCGCTCGCACAACACGATTGCAGTTGTGCCAAAATAACAAGCGAATATGTTTGATAAGGAATAGTAATCTAAAAATAGCAAAAAATAACTAAAAAGTGTTAACAAATCCTTCTGTTTGTGAGTAAATTGCAATAAACGTGCTTACGCTAACGATTCACCAAGTAGCACTTGTTTAATTTTCTCTACTACTTGCTGTAAACTATAATTTGCTTTCACTAAATAAATTTTGGCTCCCATTTCTACTATTCTCTGGATATGCTCAACATTTTCCTGATTTGTTAAAACAACAACAGGAATATCAGCAGTGACAGGATCGTTTTTTATGTCTGCAAAAACCTCAAAGCCATCTTTTTGGGGCAAAACTAAATCCAAAATAATCAAATCTGGCTTTTGGGATTTAGCCAAACGTTCGCCGCTTTCTCCGTCTAAAGCGCTTATAACCTCAAAGCCCTGCCCTCTTAACATATTACCCAATGTTTTTTGCAAAGCCGCTTCGTCTTCAATGAACAATATTTTTTTCATAAAATATAATTCTCATCTACAAACGAAAAAACGAATACTATGAATTCATATGAATCAGTTTTCGATATCACCACATCAATGAATAAGATTTGATTTTGTCTGGTTAGGAAAAATTTTTGCCCTTGCCGGTAAAATAGATTCGTGTTTTATTTGTAGATTTGCATTAAGTTGTTGGCAGGCTAAACCAAAATATCGAACCTTTATTTTCCTGGGAGGAAAAACCGATTTTCCCTCCGGAAAGTTCTATAACTTTTTTGGCAATATACAATCCCAAACCCGTGCCCAAGGTTTGTTTTTGTAATACATTGCTGCTGCGAAAAAATTTGCTAAAAATAAATTTTTGGTCTTCTTTGGGAATACCCACACCGCTATCGTGAACCTCTAAAAAAACTTTATTGTTTTTAGGATAAATTTTCACTTTTATTTCTCCTCCTCCGCGCGTATATTTCACAGCATTATCCAAAAGATTTTCAATAACATCCTCAATCCATAAAGGGTCGGTTAAAACATTCAAAGGCTTGTGGGCACAAAAGAACATTGCTTTAATGTTAGATGCTTCCAAAAGGGGTTTAATTTTTTTAAAAACCTTTTGCGCAATAGCCTCCAAGTCTACTTCTGTTTTGGTTAGAGAAAAAGAACCACTATCAATTTTTGCTACTGTTAAAAGGCGATTAATTAAATCGTTCATCCTCACCGTGTTTTCTTGAATAATCTCGTAATAATCTTCCTGCTGAGCATTATTAGTATTCTTTGTATTATTGTTGGAAAAAAGAAAATCCAAAGCAAATTTTATATTAGTCAAAGGGCCCCTTAGCTGATGGGATAAAATATAAATAAATTCGTTTTTCATTCTTAAAGCTTCTGCCATTCTTTCAAAACTATTGGTGATAATATAATTCAAGACCATTAAAAAAGCAGCCACCCCCAACACTATAAGAGCAACAAGAAACGGGTCGCTTATTTTCCATAAGGCTAATAAATAACTAATCAAAATAATAACTATAATAAAACAACCCATTACCAAAAAAATAAAATGCGGGCACTGGTATAAAGGAATATTATATTTTTTACAATTCCCGAACGGTTGTATCTTGATATTTTTAAAAGCCATAATATTGAATAATAAAAAGAAACGCCAAAGGTCTTCTTTAATTATAGCATAAATTGCAAAAACAAGAGTATGTTGATAAATTACAGCAATTAAGTAAAATAGAATAAATTACTTGCAAAATATCTAAAAGCTAAAAAGCGACTTGCTTTGAGGTTGGGCTAACATAAAAAAACGCCTTTTTGCCTTGTTAGTAATTGCTATGCGCTTTGCGCAATGGCAGGGTTAGTTATTTTTAATTTTCAAACGGGGAATGGTGTAATGGCAGCATTCACGCTTTGGGAGCGTGCAGTCCGAGTTCAAATCTCGGTTCCCCGACCAAGTTAGATATTGCTAATTTTGCGGCAATTTATAATGATATCAATAAAGGGGGTCAGGATTACGAATTGAAAACTGGGAATGCTTTGTGGGTCCAACAGAACTTTCCTTGATGTAATGACGCGTCTTGTTTTGAACAATGCAATTTCTTGTAGGGGAATATGGCAATGGGAATTTGATATATCTGATACTCGCAACAAAGATTTTAAGGTAACGCCGGATAATATCGTGAAAGTCCAAATAATGAATATAAGACTGACAAAGCAAAATTTAACTATGCTAATACAGAAAATGCACAAATTTTGGAATTGCCATATAAAAGTGATAAAATTTCAATGTTAGTGATGTTGCCAACCAAAGACCTTTCCTCTATAGAATCTTCTTTGACCGCAGAAAAGCTTAACGAATATAAATCTAAAATATAAATCTAAAACGAAAGAGACAAAGATGGATTCAATATCGCTTCCTAAATTTGAGTTTGATACAAAATACTTTATGAAAAATACCTTGAGCACTTTAGGGGTGCCGACAGCTTTTTCAGACAATGCCGATTTTTCCGGGATGACTGGTAAAAAAGATTTGTCTATTAGTTTTGTTATCCACCAAGCCTATGTCAAGGTTGATGAGAAAAGAACAAAGGCAGCTGGTGCAACTGCCGTTGTTATGAGAATTACAGCTGTAATGACAAGGAATGTTTTCAGAGCAGAACACCCGTTTATATTTATAATTCAGGAAAAAGATACTGGAAATATCCTATTTTTTAGTAGAGTGGCTAATCTGGTAAGTTAAAGTTTTAGGCAGTGCGTCAGTTTCACTGGCGCGCCACCTTACTATTAAACTCTTTTCTCGAAATTGTTGAGCTCTTTTTACAAAAACAGCGATTTTAGTTTATATTGGGCTTTTATTAATTTTTAAAATATAACCAATAATTTTTGCTATTAAATGAATTATCAAACCTAAAATTAAAGCTACAATAATAATTGACAGAGATAATTTTACAAAAATAGAAATTACTAAAATTGCTCCGATTACCCAATCTAATTGATCAAAAGGAAACCAAGACTTACCCGATGGAATACCTACTTGTCGTTTGAAAAAGCTCTTAATCGCATCAGCAAACAATGCGCCAAATCCTATTAAACAACCAAACAACCAACTTGTATTTTGATAATTCACTAAGCTAATATCTTGAATGTGGGGATAAGAATTAAAAAGAAATCTTTGTAATAAAAAAATTAATCCCCCTGACAAAGTGCCAATTATTAAACCTCGCCAAGTCTTATGATCGCCAAAAATTCTTTTTCCTTTGAATTCTTTTTTACAATCTATCGGATAATTCCATTTCGGAAAAATAAATATTGAAATAGCGGCCATCATATTGGCTATGCCAGCAGGTAAAAATAGCCAAATTATTTGATAGAAAATAATCATATTTTTACATTTTTGACATCAGCTTGTTTTTGATATTTATAATCAAGGATTAACATGCTTATTACGAAACCAATAAGGTTAACTAAAAAGATTACCTCAATGGCCAACTGAAAGTTGTTGATAAAATAGCCAATAAATAGGATTGTTCTTTTAAATCCCGGATCGAAATTTGATTTATTTCTCAATGTGCTCATTAACAAAATAGCTATAATCGCTAAAATAGCTATTTTAAGACTTACTAAATCGATCATAGCCAAAGCTAAAAACCACATTGTCTCATTAGTACGGTCAAAGATTAACTCTAATTTCTCACCTAACCTCGATTCTGATTTAGTATAACGCGCCAAAGCCCCATCTATGCTATCAAAAATTAAACTTATAAACAATAAAATCAAGGCTATCTCTATTTTTTGCAATAAAACAAAAATTACCGATATTGTACCAATTATAAAACCAGTTGCCGAAACTTGATTGGGGGTAATACCAACAGAACAAAGCAATTTCAGTAAGGGCGATAATAGCTTATTGACTTTCTTGTTTATAAAAGAATTAGATTTATACATAAAAAAATTGTGATAACTAAAACTTCTTTAATCGTATCGGAAACATTTATAAATAATCCTTTTGTGGAGTATTTACTAAATGGGTAAAAGGGGAGTTTATTGTAACTAATAAAATAGTCTAATACTAAATGACTTATAAAGAAAATAACAGGAATAGAAGAGTTTATAAAAATAGATAAAGGGATAACCCACAACAAAGCAATTGGCTCTTGAAAAGAAGTTCGCCAGTGGTAATACTTCTCCTTTTTAAATTTATTTTTTAAAAAATAAAGAGGAACTTTAACTATGTGGTCAAAATCTATTGCTAAACCAAATATATAAGCTAAAATTAAATCCCAGCCTTGCAGATTTAATGCTTGAACTCCAGCAGTAACAACTAATGCATGGGAAATAAATGTCATATTTGCCCAATGAACTCGTCAACGCTTACCTCAAGAGCTTTGGCAATTTTCTTGAGGGTATCAAGCGTTGGATTCTGGTTCTCGCCAGCTTCAACTTTGATAATTGTATTATTGGCGACATCGGCCAATCTCGCCAATTTTTCTTGAGATAGCCCTTTGGCTTTCCTTAACTTTCTTAGATTTTTGGTTATATTTGACATACTAATATTGTAGTAGTAGTGGAATTCAAATATTAGATAATATTTCCTTTCAACTACTTTAATACTACACCAAAAATCAAAAAAAGCAAAGAACAAATTTTGGCGGCGCATTTCGCAAAGCGAAATACGCCCCGAAGTACAGCAAAGCTGACTACGGGGTAAAAAATTCGGTGGTAAGGTTCAGTTTTGGCTTCTGCGGACTGAAGCACGGCAATCATTCTGGATTTTGTTCAAAAAAGGTTCGCACCTTGCCCAGTAATTGCGACCATTTTTCCACGAACTAAAAATTTACTCTGGGCAAAATGCCACCAACTTATTATTATAAAGATTTTACTTTTTAATTGTAGTTTTTCGTTTTTGGGTTTTAGATTATTATTTAGGTTAATTAGAATAATTGGGTTAACTTTCCAATATCAAAAATCTATACCATATTTTTAGATATAACCAAAACATTGCTTTGGCAAGAAAGCGCTCTTTTCTTTTTGTGATTTTTGATTATAATAAAAGAAAAGGTTGTTGAGCGTATTTAAATAATTTTTATTAATATAATGTTTGAAAAAATAAGAATAAATTTCTTCAAAAAAGAGGGTTCCAGCAAAGAAAAAACTGATGAAAAAAATCAGCAAGAAAGCGAAAAAAAAGATTACACGGTTCAAACGAGTATCCAAAGTCTAAACAAAGATGTGATGACATTGTCTCTCAAAAAAAGCGAACAATCAATTTATTTTGTGTTAGACCCGGAAACAAATGTTGTATCTCTTTCTTTTGAAATGCCTGATGACCGCCAAGCCATTATAGGAACATTTGGCGTCGAAAATAAAAGCAACATACATAACGAAATTTTTGTTCCCCATATTCACTTGTTACAGAATCCCAAAGAAGAAAATTTAGATTTAGAATCAATAGAAAAGGCTATTATGGATTTTTTGAAGATAACCCCCATAAAGAAAAGAGAGATGCCTCCCCACCGAATCTCCTAAAAATTTGATATAATTTATAATTTTAAAGAGGCATTTTAATGCCTCTTTTTAGAATATAAAAACGCTTCTTAGAATATAAAAACGCTTCTTAAAGTTATCAAAAAGGTGGAATAAAAAGAAAGAAAAAATTTAACCTTGTTGCCTTATATGTGATTGTTTTTTTAACAACAATAAAGTTTTTTGGGAATTTTTCCTTCTTCCATTTTGCCAAAAGGATTGCCAAATTTTCTGATATTTTCAATCATTTCTTTGTTTGGCTCAGTTTGCAAGTTTTCTTTTTCAAGATATCCTCGTAATTTTTTCATTAACTCTGGTAAATTAATTTTCACTGGACAATTTTGATAACAAGCCATACACGAAGTACAAGAAAAACAGTTTGAATCCACAGCCTTTTTTAAGCCCTCTGAAAAACCAGCAAAAATTATTCCTTTTGTGCCCAAATACCTCTGACCATAATTTCTGCCAATCTGCTGAAACGCCGGACAAAAATCCAAACAAGCACCGCAATTGAGGCAATATAAAACCTCCCCAAAGCCCTCTTTGAAAAGTTTTTCTCTACCATTGTCCAATAAAATCAAATTTACTTCTTTGGCTCCCTGAGCGCCAATGACTGTTTCATTTTGAATATCGGCTGTTTTTGACGGTCCGGCAATGATGGAAACATAAACCGGGAAATCCTGACCTGTTCCCCAAATAGCCGACGCTTTAATGATTTTTAAAGCATCTTCTAAATTTTCCACGATCTTCTCAAAACCAGAAACAATAATATGGGTTTTGGGCCATCTTGAAACCAGTGAAACATTTCCTTCGTTTTCTAAAATTAAAATTTTCCCGTCAGCAGTAATCACATTGGCTCCGGAAATACCAACCTCTGCTTGGATAATTTTTTCTCTTAATAAATTTCTAACAAATAAAGCAATTGCTTCGGGGGTTGGCTCAATATCTTTGCCAAATTTTTCTTTAATTTTTTGGGCGATTTCTTCTGGTTTTAAATGTAAGGCCGGCAACACCGGATGAATTTCCTTTTGAGCAAAAAGCTGCACCAAAAAATCGCCCAAATCGGTTTCGGTTAATTCTTTATCAGCCAAAAACCCCTCTGTTTCGATTTCATTAAAAGCATTGGTTTTTGCTTTGATAATTTTGGTTTTACCTGCCAATAATCCCTCAATAATTTCTCTGGCTTCTTCTCCATCTCTTGCCTGAAAAACATTGATACCGTTTTGCTTTAATTGCTCCACTGCCTTTTTCTTTAAATCTTCTCTTTGCGATATTGCTTTCTTTTTAATTTGATAAAGCTCCTCTCTAAACTTTTCATATTCTAAATTGTTCTTCAAAAGCGCTTGTTTTCTTTTTTCTCGGTATGACAAAACCACCTGCCATAAAACCGCTTTTGTTTTTTCGTTTAAAAATTCTCCTTTCATAAATCTTCAAATAATTCTATTAATTCTTTGACCGTAATATCTTTTGCGTTTTCTTTTAAATGCAAATAGCATAAGGGGCAGTTGGTGCATAAAGCGCTTGCGCCGGTTTTTTTTGCCTGTTCAATTCTGTCTTTGCCAATTTTATTTGCCAACTCGGGCTCATTGGATTTTACTCCCCCACCCGCGCCGCAACAAAAACTCTCATTTTTTGAAAGTTCCATTTCTGAAATTTCGTATCCTAATTTTTTAATAATTTCTCTCGGCTCTTCATAAATCCCCATCCCTCTCCCTAAATGACATGGATCGTGGTAAGCAATCTTTTCATTTTTAACTTTAAAATTTGATTTTGCATTTTGCCTTTTGAATTTTGCATTAATAATCTCACTAATATGTTTTACTTCAATATCCCATTTTTTGCCCAACACTTTTGGATATTCAATTTTAAAAGTCATTGCACAAGCCGGGCAATTAGTGATTATCTTTTTAATGGAGTGCTCTTTGAAAATTTTTAAATTTTCCTCAGCCAGCTTCTTAAAATCCTCAGCATAACCTGCTTTCAAAGCCGGAGAACCACAACACTTTTCCAGTTCAGCAAGCTCAATAAAATCAATGCCAAGTTTCCTCAAAATTTTTTCATATTTTTCTTTGAGGTTTTTGGCGACAAATTTCGTCAGGCAACCGGGATAATATAAGATATTGCCGGTGAAAAAATTAAACATTTTATTAAATTTAATGAAAAATTTAAAATGCAAATCTCAAAATGACACTTTAAAATGCAAAATTATCTTTTCCCTTTCATCGTAAGAACTCCTGCGCCAAGAATGTTGGCTATTTCTTTCACTTCTCTTATTAAGTGATTAGCTTTCTCTTTTAAATTTATATTACTTTCACTAATTAAAATCAACCAATATCTTGTTTCGTTTGCGCTTTTAAGAGCAATCTGGAAAAATCTCAAATAGTCTAACTTTGAACCAGAAGCTTTTGCTTCAATAACATTAGCTCCTATGGAAGTAGCTGAACGGATTAATTGATCGGCAATCGGCCACAAATTTCTATCTTTTCTAATTTCTTCACAAAATTTAATTATTTGAAGAGAAAATTTAATAAGTCGTTTATGAAACTCTATTTTAAAATTATTTTTCTCTATTTTTAATTTTGAATTTTCATTTTGCATTTTGGATTTTGCATTTTGCATTATTTTGAATTTCGTTTAAAGTTTAACATATTAAATTTTTAATTTTGAATTTTCATTTTGCATTTTGGATTTTGCATTTTGCATTATTTTTACATCCATCCTTTAAACAAAGCAATGGCTAAAAACAATAAAATTAAGCCAGCAAACAATCGCATATATTTCCTGAAATTTAAGCGCCATTTTTCAATTTTATCCACCTGGGTCCAGGCAAAAGTTACTGTGGCAATAATAATTAATAAAGGAACAATGAAAAAGAAATTATACCAGATTAAATAGGGGATATGAAATCCAACTTTTCCAGCCAAAATCGTGGTGTAAACCAAGGGAATACCAACTGTGCAGGGAAGCTCAACCAAAGAAGACAAAAGCGCCAATAAAATTGCCGAAGGAATGGTTCCTCTTTTAATTAATTTTTCAATGGTTGGTTTTGCTCTTTCGGGAATTTCCAAAGAAAAACCTTTGCCGTAGGCAAAAAAGTCTTTGATTAAAATCAAACTGGCAATTAAAGCAAAAACAGCAATAATAATTTTTATTTTTTGAATAAAACCAATTAAAGAAATCAAATTAATCATCCCCAACATAAACAGAAAATAAATCACAAAAACACCAATAGTAAAAACCAATCCCACCTTGATAGCTTTCTTTTTTGAACCAATTGCCAAAAGATAGGTCAATAAAAATAAAAGCACAGAAAACATACAGGGATTAATACCATCAGCCAAGCCCAAAATAATTCCCAAGAAAAGTAAAGAAGATTGAGAAGAAATTTTTATTTCTTTCCCAAAAATGGCAATGGCAAATTCCTTTTTTTCTTCGGGGGTAAAAGTAGATGGTTTGGGAATCTGCTTTAGGGTTTGCTTTACCTCTTCAAACGCACAAGGGCAGCCTTGTTTTTGACAACGCAAAATAACTTTTTCAATATTATTTTTAATGGACTGATCCCCAACCAAATAAGTATCCCCTAAAAAAACAATGGGAAAACCGGAAAAAGAAATGCCGTAAAACTCTTGAAGTTTTTGATAAATTTGTAAATTTTCTTCGCTTTCAGAAACATTATAAATTTTAAAATCAATTCCATATTTTTTTGCTATCTGGGCAAGATAACTCTCTAAATTTTGACATTGGGCACATTGGTCTTTAACAAAATAATGAATACAAATCTTTGCTTCTTTTTGTTGGGGCGCTGACTTGGATTCTTGCTGGGCTGGCTCTTGTTTTGGGAATTGTTCTTGTGTTGAAGAAGATGGCTCTTCTTTTGGCTTCCATCTATCAATCCCCCCCGCCTCTAAAATTTCTGCTGGTGAGGGGCAATTAGTTTGAAGACATTTTTGAATTAAATTCTCAATTTCTTTGCCGGTTGTTTTTGTTGAGCCAAAGCCAGTAATAAAATCTTTGCCAATAAAAGTCATTGGCACGCCGTAAACTTGCGTTTTGTAGGCTTGAGCTATTTTCTCAAATAACTCCTGGTTTTCTTGACTATAATAAACTTCAAAATCTTTTACCTCTAACTGAGGATATTTTTGTTTTAATTCTTCTAAAAACGGTTTCTCGTCAGCGCAATGAGGACAGCCCTTGCCCCAGAAAAAATAAATCTCAAGCTTTTGCGCGGCTAAAATTTCTTTTGGAAAAAGAATAGATAAAAAGAAAGCAAAAAGTAATAAAAAGAAAAATTTATTTTTCATATTTTATCCGTAAAAATTCGCATTGTTGATATTTTATCTTAAAAAACCAAAAATGCCAACAAAGCTAATAATATACTTATATCTTATTTTAACTTTTTTTTAAAGATTATGGAAATCAAAAAAATCAAAAAGCCAGAAAGAATAATCAAGGGGCCAGCCGGCAAATTTGTTGTTTGAAAAAGAGAAATTCCAAAAATTGCAGATAAAATTCCAAAAAATGGAGCTGAAATTTTGAATGTTTTTAAATTTTTACTTAAATTTCTGGCTGTAGCTGCTGGCAAGGCGGTTAAACTTGCAACTAATAGGCCGCCGACAAGTTTTACACCCAAAGCAACAATTACTGAAATTGAAAGAAGGTAGAAAAATTGATACTTTCTCAAATCAATTTTTTCTGCTTTGGCTAAATCTTCGGAAATTGAAATTAAAGTTAATTTGGAATAAATTTTCTGAACCAAAAAGAAAACAAAAAGAGAAATTAAGATGGTAATTAAGCTTTCTATTTTTCCAATTTTTGAAATATCGCCAACTAATGCTTCTTCAATTTCGTGTTCTGATAAAAACAAAAAAGTAATTGCCAAAGATGCGGAAAATAAAATGGCAATGATTGTTTCGGTTGGTAATTTTGTTTTTTGCTCAAAAAACCAAATTAAAATTGAACCCAAAAATAAGAATAAAAATGCGCCCAAAGAAATGTCCTTTTGAAAAATTAAAGCCAAGGCAACTCCTGGTAACGCCAAATGAGATAAAGGATCAACAACAATCGTCATTTTCCTTGAAAGCATCAAAGAACCCAAGTATCCCGCTACTCCTCCAACAAATATTCCAGAAATTAAAATTTCAAAGAAATTAGTGACCATGATAGTGTTCGTAAAATTTTATTTCTTGGCCGTAAAGTTTTGACAAATTTTCTGGGGTCACTGTTTCTTTTGGCGTTCCTTGGCAAATTGGACATTTGTTCAAACAAATAACATAATCTGAGAATTTAAAAACGACGCTCAAATCATGAGTTACCAAAATTATTGTTAAATTTTTTTCCTTTTTTAATCTCTCTAAAAGCTGATAAATCGTTTCTTTTCCGGAAATATCAATTCCAGTTGTTGGCTCATCAAACAATAAAACATCAGGGTTTCCCATTAATGCCCAGGCAACCAAAATTCTTTGATATTGGCCGGAAGAAATTTCTTCTAAATTTTTCTTTAGAAAATTTTCCTCAAAACCAACCAATTTTAACACTTCTCCAATTTCATTTTTATTCTTTGTTTTTAATTGGAGAAATTCCTCAACCGAAATCGGAAAATCTTTAACAAAAGGAAATCTTTGGGGAACATAACCAATTTTTATTCCTTTTCTCCACTCAATTTTCCCTTCAAAAGGAAAAATGCCCAACAAAGTTTTCAACAATACTGTCTTTCCCGCTCCGTTTGGTCCCAAAATAATTAAAAAATCACCCTTTTTCAACTCAAAGGATAAATTTCTAATCACCTCTTCTTTCCCGAATTTCACATTCAAATTTTTAATGTGTAAAATTGGCTCGTCCATTTTGTTTATCTATTATACCTTAATTCTTCTTTTTTTTGCCTCTGCTTTTTTAACTATCAATTATTTTTTTAATGATTAAATTAAACTGCCAAAAATTAAGCCGGCGATGGTGGAATATAAAATTACCAGCAAAACATAAACAATTGTTTTTGATGTCCCCAGAACTTTTCTGATAACCAGCATATTTGGCAAACTCAAAGAAGGCCCGGCCAAAAGCAAAGCCAAAGCAGGCCCCTGGTTCATACCCTTAGCGATTAACGCTTGAAGTATAGGGATCTCTGTTAAAGTGGAAAAATACATAAAAGCGCCAAAAATTGCTGACACAAGGTTGCCAAAGATTGAATTGGAACCAACTAACTTAATAATCAAACTTTCAGGCAAAAAGGGCATAATAAAACCAGCCACAAATACACCAATAAACAAAATCGGCAAGAGCATTTTAGCAAAGGACCAGGTTTCTTTGAGCCACTGTTTAGTTGTTTCTTGATGAAATTTAAAAATAGCAATACCGCCTGTAAATAAAGCCAAGAGAACCATTAAACCAAATTTAAGCATTTTACCAATCTGCAAGCCATTCACTATCAAAATACCAATCATAGCCACAAAAAAGAAAACTAAAACTTTTTTGCCAGTTTTTATTTCTTTGTATTCTTCTACAAATAATCCCCCTGCCTCTACTTTTTCTCTAAAAATCATTTGCATGGACAAGCCAACCAAAATAGACAGCGAAATTGAAGAAATAATTCTGGCTATGCCAATGTTAAAGCCCAAAACCGAGATGGTTAAAAACATAGCCGCGATATTTATGGCTGGCCCGGAAAACAAAAAAGTAATGGCTGGCCCAAGCCCAGCTCCCCTTTTTCTGATACCAGCAAACAATGGCAAAATGGTGCAGGAACAAACCGCCAAAATAGAGCCGGAAATTGAAGCCAAAGAATAAGAAATATATTTTTTTGCCTGACCGCCCAAATAGCGCAAAACAAAATCCTTTTTAACAAAAACAGCAATAGCGCCAGCAATAAAAAATGCCGGCACCAAACAACTCAAAACATGCTGGCGGGCATATTCGTTTAACAATTTAAAGCCAGATAAAATAGCGCCGCTAAATAAAGCCGAGTTTATCGGCATAAAATAGAACAACAAAAACAATCCGACTAGTAAAATAAAAACATTAATTTCTTTTTTCATAACTTGGTAATTTTTGGGAAAAAATTAAAAAAATAAAACCAGCGAGAAGTGCCATAATTGAACCAAAAATAAAAGGCGCTGATGGATTAATTTTTGACCATAA
>Ga0078972_1005596_pt1 | contig 31572 bp, 27 predicted proteins | sample YelNatPaOPGAMG01_FD_67568 | JGI IMG/M metagenome (GOLD analysis project Ga0078972, IMG submission 67568) | Hot spring thermophilic microbial communities from Obsidian Pool, Yellowstone National Park, USA - OP-RAMG-01 (SPADES assembly) (version 2) | ecosystem: Environmental > Aquatic > Thermal...
AGTAATACGAGCACGCCGCGCCAGCAAGTGCTCATCCCCTCACCATAATCACGATCACGAGCACGCCGCGCCAGCAAGTGCTCATCCCCTCACCATAATCACGATCACGAGCACGCCGCGCCAGCCAGCAAGCGCTCATCCCTCACCATAATCACGATCACGAGCACGCCGCGCCAGCCAGCAAGTGCTCACCCCTCACCATAATCACGATCACGAGCACGCCGCGCCAGCCAGCAAGTGCTCATCCCTCACCATAATCACGATCACGAGCACGCCGCGCCAGCCAGCAAGTGCTCATCCCTCACCATAATCACGATCACGAGCACGCCGCGCCAGCAAGTGCTCATCCCTCACCATAATCACGATCACCGCTGGACGTTGTCGCTTCTTGCCGCTATCCTTCGCGGCGTCGTTGTGACGCTTGAGCTTACGTTGCCGTTGGCGCACCGGGCGGATGGGATGGATAAGCCGAGCAGGCGAGCGGCTTCGGCCTGGGTCCGTTGTCCTTGCAGCAGGGGCGTCATGACCTTGAGGATGTCGCGTTCTCGTTGGCTCATGGCAATCCGGTCGGTAAGCACGTCGATAGACATGGGGCTTCCTTGACGGGCGCAAGGAGGACATTTCTATCGCGTTAAGACCGGACATTTCTATTGTCGTTCAACAGAACAAGCGACCGGCCCTTTGCAATCGCTGGCTTTCGTTATATGGTGACAGGGACCGTTCCCCGCACCTGCTGGAGTATTATTTGATGCTGGTCGCTGCACTTTCTCAGGTCGCTGTTCAGCTCCGGCCGGAGGACAACATCGCCGTTGCCGCACGGCCCCTGCCGGCCGGCGCCCGCTTTCGACACCACGACGACACATTCACCCTGCCGCAGCGTATTCCTCTGGGACACAAGATCGCCTTACGCCGTATCTCCAAAGGCGAAGCCGTCACCAAATACGGCCAGATCATCGGCTTCGCCAGCAAAGACATCGAGCCAGGCGAGTGGGTCCATGTTCATAACGTCACTGCCGGTGTTTTTGAGCGAGACTATGCTTTCTGCCGCGATTGTCCGCCGCCGCCGCCGCGTCCGGAACCGCGCTACTGGATGGGCTACGATCGCGGCGACGGCCGTTACGGCACACGCAACTACATCGCCGTCATCAGCACTGTCAACTGCTCAGCCAGCACCAGTAAATACATCTCCGAGCGCATCCGCGCTTCCGACCTGCTCAAACAATATCCCAACGTGGATGGCGTGGTGGCCATCACCCACAAGGGCGGCTGCGCCATGCAGTACGATGGGGCCGACCACAATCAACTCGACCGCACGCTGGCCGGCTTCGCCAAACATCCCAACGTTGCTGCCTACATCCTCGTGGGGTTGGGCTGCGAAACCGGACAGGCCATCCATCTCATCGAACATCAGGGGCTTATCCAGCTCAACGGCTCACGACAAAAGCCGCTGGTGCTGACGATCCAAGAATGCGGCGGCATCCGCAAAACGGTGGAGGCTGGCGTCCGCGCCGTCGCCGAGCTGTTGCCGCGCGTCAACGAGGTGAGGCGCACGCGCTTGTCCGCGGACAAGATCGTTCTCGGCACCAACTGCGGCGGCTCCGACGGCAATAGCGGCATCACGGCCAATCCGGCGCTGGGTATCGCTTCCGATTTGTTGGTAGCCCAGGGCGGCACCAGCATTCTCGGTGAGACGCCGGAGATTTACGGGGCCGAACACCTGCTGACGCGCCGGGCTGTCAGCCGTGCTGTCGGCGAGAAACTCGTCGAGCGCATCAAATGGTGGGAGTGGTACACCGGCATTTTCGGTGCGGAGATCAATAACAATCCCTCGCCGGGCAACAAAGAGGGCGGCCTGACGACGATCTACGAAAAATCGCTGGGCGCCATCGCCAAAGGCGGCAGCACCGCCCTTGTGGATGTGGTGGGCTATGCCGAGCCGGTTCGGGCCAAGGGGTTGGTCGTCATGGATACGCCAGGCTACGACCCGGTGAGCATGACCGGCATCGTCGCCGGCGGGGCGAATGTGCTGGTGTTCACCACCGGTCGCGGCTCGGTGTTCGGTTGCAAACCGGCGCCGTCGATCAAGGTCGCCACCAATACACCTTTGTATGAACACATGATCGATGACATGGACATCAACGCCGGCATCATCCTCGACGGCACGCCGGTAGAGGAGGTGGGCCAGCTGATCTTCGAGGAGATCTTGGCTGTCGCCAGCGGCAAGAAAACCAAAAGCGAACTCAACGGCGTTGGGGAAGAAGAGTTCGCACCGTGGTCGATCGGCCCGACATTATGAGGACCCTCATGAAACGCAAACAACTGTTACTGGTGGGGATCGTGACGGCCGGCCTGGTAGGGGCGGTCTGTCTGAGCAAAGAGAGCGAGTCGGCTGGCACGCAGATGACCGATGCTGCCGCCAAGTTCGTCAACAGCCTCAATGACGATCAGAAAAGCAAAGCGCTGTTCGCCTTCGACGACAAAGAACGGACCAATTGGTGGTTCGTGCCGCTGCAAAAGAACAAGAAACCGCTGCGCAAAGGACTGCGTTTCGAGCAGATGACGGCCGAGCAGAAAGAGTTGGCCAAGGCGCTGTTGCGGGCCGGCACCAGCGCCAGCGGTTTTCTCAAAGCCACCACCATCATGAGCCTGGAGGCCGTCCTGGCGGAGCTGGAGAAGAACGGTGAAAACGTCCGTAACCCGGGCTGGTACTTCGTCAGCATCTTCGGTACGCCCTCCAAGGTGGGCAAATGGGGCTGGCGCATCGAAGGCCATCACCTGTCGCTCAATTTCGCTGTGGATCGTGGCAAGATCATCGCTTCCACGCCCGCCTTTTTCGGCGCGAACCCTGCTCTCATCAAAAACCGGACCAGCACAGGACCGGGTCTGGGCTATCGCACCTTGCCCGAGGCCGAAGACCTGGCGCAACAGCTCTTCGCCTCCCTCAGCGCAGAACAACAGAAGGAGGCCTTGCAACCAAAACTGTTCCCGGAAATCGAACAGGGCAAGCCGGTTGCTCATCCGGGTCCGCCCAAGGGGATTGCGGCCGCTCACATGAGCGGCAAACAGCGCGAACTGCTGGTGAAGCTCATTCAGTCCTATGCCGAGCGCATGCCGCCCGAGGTCGCTGCGGCGGAGATGGCCGAGGTGCAAGCGGCCGGCATCGATAAAGTTCACTTTGCTTTCGCTCAAGCCGCCGACAAACCCGGTAAACCCTATACCTATCACATCCAGGGGCCGACGTTTCTCATCGAGTTCCTCAATGTCCAGTCGGACTCCGCCGGCAATCCTGCCAATCACATTCACAGTTGTTGGCGCGAACTCAAGGGCGATTTCGGTATCGAAGCGAGATAGGAGACAGTCCTGTCTCGCCCCGAGCAAGCCCGCAGCCTCCGCAAAGGCTTCTCTTGGCCTGGCGGGGCGCTGCGGGCGTCTCTTCGCGCCCTGTCGGATTTTCCGACACCCCCTGGAAAAATCCGACGCTTTTTGCACCAGCAGGCGGGTCGGCACAATGCCCATCAAAAGCACAACTTCTTTTCTAACTGTGACTTAAGAACATTAACTAAAATTAAGGGTGTTCTGGCATCGCAGATGCTATCTTTGTTGTAGGTCGGCGTCAGCGATGCCGTACAGCGGTGAAATGAATCACAGTTCTTACACTGTGGACCTAATTGAAGGCACCCGAGACTCGCCCGGGGTGCTAGCTACGGTGTTCGCCCCACCGTCTTCGCCCCTCATCCGGGACGTGAAGAGGGCCTCGCGCCCAGAGGGGCATCGGCAAACAGGTGGGTCAAAAGATTACCCGCGTCGCCCGTCGCCCGGTTCGCCCCCTCGCCCCGACGCGGAAGTCTTTTGACCCCCTTGCTGATCTCTCGATAAAAATTCCTAGCTCCTGTTGCTCACGGATACTCTCGTCTCTGAAAAAGCTCCTCTTGCAACCCTTGCTCTCACTCAGCGGCAGCCGTATGCTGTATAACATACCTCGCCCCGCTCCTGGAGCATTGCCATGAGAATTCTTCGCTTCGCACTCCTCCTTCCGCTATTCCTGGTTGTCATCCTGACGCTCCATGCTCAGGACAAGAGTGTTCGCCCGGGCATCAACAAACCGTTCGAGGACCCCAAGATTAATGTCAAGGAGTTCATTGCCAAATTCGAGGGCGAGAGCCGTGAGATCTTTGCCAAGCGCAAGCAGATCGTGGAGGCATGCCAGTTGAAGGCGGGCATAGCTGTGGCCGACGTAGGAGCGGGCACAGGCCTGTTTACTCGGCTGTTCGCTGCATCTGTAGGCGAGACAGGCAAAGTCTATGCCGTGGACATCGCTCCGAAATTTGTCAAATACATCGAAGAAACGTGTGCCCAATCCGGCATCAAGAACGTGCAGGGCGTTGTGTGTAAGCCAACCTCGGTAGAACTGCCGGAAAACTCCGTTGATCTGGTGTTCATCTGCGATACCTATCACCACTTTGAGTTTCCCTTCAAAACCATGGCGTCGATCCATCGAGCGTTGCGGCCTGGCGGAAAGGTAGTTGTTATCGATTTCCACCGCATCGAGGGGAAGAGCCGCGATTGGGTCCTCAAGCATGTCCGAGCGGGTCAGGAAACAGTCGTCAAGGAGATTATCTCTTGTGGCTTCAAACAGATAGGCGAGGAGAAGTTTCTTGAAGAGAATTATCTGGTGCGTTTCGAGAAGGTGAACGAAACGAAATAACCAATCCAGTCACTGTTTAGCTCGGTAGCTTCCGCCGCTTACGAATCGGCCTGCTGGTGTTTGCGACGGGCGTATTGCTCGACAGCGGCGGCCTGTTCATCGGTTTCGATGGAGCCGGGACGCAAGCGGCGGATGCGGGCGATGGCGTTGGCCGCGCTGAGGCCGCGCGCCACGAAGTAAGCGGCCAGTACAACGCCGGTACGGCCCAGACCAGCGCCGCAGTGGACGGCCACGCCCATGTTATGCTCGTTGGCCCGCAGGATCGCCGACACGCAGCGGTCCAGCTGCTCCTGCGACGGCGCTTCCATGTCCTCTAATGGTTCGTGATAGACCAGCAAGCCGGATTCCTCAATCCAGTCGCGGCGCGGCCGCTCTTCCGTCAAGGACAGCAAGACTTCGATGCCGTGTTCACGCAGCCAAACGAGATCTTCCGGTCCCGATGGGCGCGCCATCGCTGCCAGTAACGGTTTATCAATCCACGAGAACCCGGAAGGCTGAGACATGAGAGCAGAAATCCTTCGTGACTCGGCTCGCGGGGGCTTACGCCCCCTCTGGCCGCCGGGTTAAACCCGGCGGCTCGCAAGGTTAAACCCGGCGGCTCGCAAGGTTAAACCCGGCGGCTCGCCGGGTTGAACACAGGGACGGTTGCAGTTTTCTATCCCTTGCTTGCGCTGCCCGCAGCTGCTGCGGGCAGCTGCTGCGGGCGGACAAACTCTCTCTCTTCTTACACCTCCAGTTTCCACGGCTCGCGGCGCGGACGGGAGAGCATGGCGTTCGCTTCGGCGTCATCGAACTGGTGCGACTGCGGATCCCATTTGAGTTTTTTGCCAGTCCTCAGGGCGATGACGCCGATGTGACAGACGATCACGGAGCCGCCTCCCACCACCGGGTCGCAGATCGGCGTCTTACGGCTTCGGACGCAATCGACGAAGTTTTGCATGTGATTGGTCGGTCGGCCATCATAAACCAGAGGAGCGTCCTTAAGCGGCTCGGAAAGGATCTTGGCGTCACTGGCCACGATAAAGCCCCGGCTGACGAAGATGGTGCCGTTGTCGCCCTGAATAAGGACGCCGTTTTCATCCGGTCCGACGCGCACGGGGACGGTCCTGCCGTCTCGAAAACGGCGAACGGGTTTGTTGCCGTCTTTGGTGACGAGCTTATCGCCCATGTCTGTGCCGCCGCCGCTCATGGCGATCACCTTGGCGCCGTTGTCGTAGGTGTACTGTATCTGAAAATGGGGATGGCAATTGTAGCCATCATCGCCCTTGTACGGCTCGTCTGCCTTGAGGACTTCGACGGCGATGGGACCGCTGCCGTCTTTGTCCAAGGCCCACTGGGCGATGTCGAGATGATGAGCGCCCCAATCGGTCATCTTGCCGCCGGAGTATTCGTACCACCAGCGGAAGTTGTAGTGGCAATTCGTTTTGTCGCCTTTAAGGCGATAGGGCACTTTCGGCGTTGGGCCGAGCCAGAAGTCCCAATCCAACTCCTTGGGGGGAGTGACCGCCGGGATCGGGCCACTGGTCGGATTGCCGCCGATACGGCATTCGATGGTCTTGATTTTGCCGATACGGCCGGCGCGCACCAGCTCGACAGCCAAGCGGAACATGCCATTGTAAACCGTTCGCTGTTGGCTGCCGGTTTGCAGGATGCGACCCGTTTGTTTGGCTGCCTTGATGACCGCCAGTGCTTCGGCGACCGTCAGCGTCAAGGGTTTTTCACAATACACGTCTTTGCCGGCCTTCATGGCGTCGATGGCGATTTGAGCGTGCCAGTGATCGGGCGTGGCGATCAAGAGGCAATCAAGTCCCTTGTGATCGAGAAGTTTGCGATAGTCGTGGTAGGGGGCCTCGAAGTCTTTGAAACCCCTCTCGCGCATCACCTGGACGGCGCGTTCGCGGTGCCGACCGTCCACATCGCAGCCGGCTACGAAGGTCAACTGCTTCGACTTCACACTGGGAGTCGATTCCCCTACGACCTGGAGGCTGCGGCTCTGCGGGCTGCCGATGCCGACAATGCCCATCGCCAACGTATCGTTGGCCGAGGCCTTTTTTTTCGCAGTTTCTTCGGCGGCCAGCAACTGTTGGGCGTACCAGTTGGGTAGCCCCGCAGCGCCCAAGGCTGCCAACGAACGTTGCAGAAAACCACGCCGTGAAAGATTGCCTTTGTTCACGTCCAATTCCTCCCCCTAGAAAAATACAGAGTCCCAGGATCCATCAACAAGTAAGGAGACGAACCATCAAAAAGCGCAGAGACATTGCTTCTTCGCTTGCTGAGTCCAGCAAAAATTAAGGCCATCATGCCGCTGGGCGGCGCCCAGAAACCCTGAAAATGGCCGCTCACTGAACAGACTAGCCGCGCGACGGCTTCTTTTCATGCAGCGCTACCCAGATTGTACAATAATGGCGTGGCCGTGTCCGTAGCCAATCAGGCGGCGGGCCGTCGGGATAAACAGCGGCAGTTCGCCCCGGAGAGGAGGGAGCTTGCAAGACATGCTTCAGCGTTTTAGCCCATAGCTATTGATCTTGCGGTCCAGGGTCGAACGCTCGATGTTGAGGATGCGGGCGGCCTGGCTCTTGTTCCAGTCGGTGTAGTTCAGCGTCTTGAGAATGTGTTCCTTCTCAATTTCCTCCAAGGACATCGGTCGATACGCCGCTGTAGCTGGGGTCGGTGCGCCAGCGGCAATTTCCAAGGAAGACAACCATATATCGTTGGCGTCCAAGAGCGGCCCTGTGCCCAAAGCGACGGCGCGCTCGACGACATTACGTAGCTCGCGGACATTGCCGGGCCAATCGTACTCCTCCATCTTTCGCAATGCCGCCGGCGTGAAGCCGCGGATCTTACGTCCGGTCTCGCGCACGAAACGCCGTAGGAAATGTTCGGCCAGAAGCGGTATGTCGCTTTTGCGTTCACGCAGCGGCGGCACGCGGATCTCGACCACATTCAGACGGAAGAACAAATCGCGGCGGAAACGCCCTTCCTGAATGGCCTGTTCCAAAGGCTGATTCGTCGCCGCTACCACTCGCACATCGACGCGAATCGGCACACTGCCGCCGACACGCTCGAAAGGATGGCCTTCGAGGATGCGCAAGAGCTTGGCCTGCGTACCCACGTTCATCTCGCCGATTTCATCGAGAAAGATGGTGCCGTGATTGGCCGCCTCGAATTTGCCGATCTTCTTCTCGGTGGCGCCCGTGAACGAGCCTTTTTCGTGGCCGAACAATTCGCTTTCCAACAGCGTCTCGGTCAGGGCGGCGCAGTTGAGGCAGACAATCGGCCCATCTTTGCGTTGGCTGGAATAATGGATGGCACGGGCCACTAGCTCCTTACCAGAGCCGCTTTCTCCGCGAATGAGGACGGTAGCATTGGTGCTGGCGACACGGGCAATTTGCTGCTCGATCTCCTTTATGGCCGGGCTTTCACCGATCAGTTCGCTCTCGACGTGCAACTGTTCGCGCAGCGAGCGATTCTCGGCGCTGAGTGACACTTGCCGCTGCATCTGGTGAATGACGCCGCCCAGCTGCTTGGCGACGGCGACGGCAAACTCCAGGTCCTCAGCATCCAGCGCCTTGTGGGGATCGGTGCAGTACAGGTGAATCAGTCCCAGCACGCGATCGCCGAAAACAATCGGAGCGCAGATGAGGCTGGTAGCGCCCATCTCGCTGAGACTCTCGCGGTTGCGCAGGTAGCGATCGCGGGCCACGTCCTCGGCGAGGATGGCTTCACGGCTGGCCAACACCTCGTTGCTGACGTATTCCGAAACGCGCTTGTAGTCGTGGATGCTGGGATCGCGGTGGCGATGGGCCGTCACTTCCAGCTCGATGCCACGAAGCAGCTTGCCGGCCTCGGCGGAGGGGACGCGGACGCCGGCCGGCGGCCCGTCGCGGACCTCGCCGTCGCGGGCCACGGACAAAATGGCGCCGACCTCGGCAGGGATGGCTTCCAACAGGGCATCGAGAACAATGCGGCACAGCTCGTCGTAGGTGCTGGCCGAACCCATGTCGAGGGCCAGCCGATAGAGCAGGGACAGATCACGGCTGAGGGCATGGCGCTGGCCGGGAACGATGGTGCCTTGGTCGGCGGCCAATTCCGACTGCGGCGTCAAGAAGCGGGTTTGGCCCAGACGCTTGCGAATGGCCACGCCCTCGGACGGCGGCTCTCCTTTCTGCTGCGGCAGGTCCGGCAGCTGCGCCATGTCCTCCACGAACAACAGGTGCGTGCGGCCCAAATAAACGTCATCTTGCGGCGCCAACTCCCACTCATCGTCCAGACGGACGCCATTGACGCGCGTTCCGTTAAGACTGTTGAGGTCGCGGAGGCGCCAACGCCCACCGCGGTAGCTGATCTCAGCATGTTCGCGGCTGCACAGGTCATCCTTGAGGACGATGCGGTTGGTGGCGGCCCGGCCCAACGTGTAAGTCTGGCCGACGACGAGCGGAAAGACATCGCCGAAGCCATCTTCGCGGCGGACCACCAGATACGCTGTTGTGCCTGCGGACATGGTTGAGCCAGAGTTACGTGTACCTTTGCCTTATTATAACAAGTGCAGTATGACACGACGGCACTTCTCTTGCAAGGACTGCTGCCGTCGTCCTGAGCAAGGGCTTACTTGCCATCTTCATCCCAGCAGAAGAGAATATCGGCGAGCGGGGGCGCGTGAGCGCCCTGAGTGAGGACCGTACTCGAAGCGCTTACGCATCCTCGCTTGCTGCCTACAACTCTTACTTTCAGGAGAGACGCCATGAGGGATACCCCCAACAATCGCCGTGAATTTCTGCAAGCCTCACTCGCCGCCGGTGCTGCCTTGACATTGGCCGCCCGTACCCCCGGCGCAGACGACGCCTCCACCAAGGGATTGCCGACGCGGCCGCTGGGTAAGACCGGCGAGCACGTTTCAATCATCTGCCTGGGCGGTTGGCACATCGGCGCCGTCAAAGACCAGAGGGAAGCCATCAAGATCATGCACGCCGCCCTCGATGAAGGATTGACTTTTTTCGACAACGCCTGGGATTATCACGACGGCGGCAGCGAGGAGATCATGGGCAAAGCGCTGAGCATGGACGGCAAACGCAAGAAATGCTTCCTCATGACCAAGAATTGCGGCCGCGACGCCAAGACGGTCAAGCAGCACCTCGACGACAGCCTGCGCCGCCTGCGCACCGACTGCATCGACCTGGTGCAGTTCCACGAAATCAACTATGACAACGATCCCGATTGGATTATGGAGCGCGGCTGCCTCGCCGAGATGCTCAAGGCCCAGAAGGCCGGCAAGGTGCGCTTTATCGGTTTCACCGGCCACAAAGACCCGCGCATCCATCTGGAGATGCTCAAGCGCCACCCGTGGGACACGGTGCAGATGCCTATTAACATTTGCGACTACTTTTATCGCAGCTTCCAGCGCCAGGTGGTGCCGGAGGCGAACAAGCTCGGCGTTGCCGTCCTGGGCATGAAGAGCCTGGGCGGCGGGCGCGATCATCAGGGCCGCCTTGTCGCCGCCGGGGTCTGTACTGCCGCGGAGGCGCGGCGCTATGCCCTCAGCCAGGACATCGCCAGCCTGGTCTGCGGCATCGACTCGATGGAAGTGCTCAAGCAAGACATCGCTATCGCCCGCAATTTCAAGCGACTAAGCGAGGACGAGTTGAACCAGCTGCGCAGCAAAGTCAAGGCCGTTGCCGGCGACGGTAGACACGAACGTTTCAAATCGACCCAGTTGTTCGACGGTATCTATCACCGCCAACAGCACGGCTTGACGCAGAAAGAAGTTGAGGGAACGTAGCTTTGGGCGCAAGTGGGCCAGCGGGTAGCGTAAGCTCCCGCTCGCCCCTTTCATTGACACAAGCCCCCAGCACCCGCGACGGGCTTGTAGGGTTTGTGTTCCACGCAACTATGTTCCCTCGGCATCTTTCTCCATAAATATCTAAAAGAAGACATGGAGAGGGATTTCACTTGGGAGCAAGGAATTGCGTGTCTACCTGCCTGTTTCCGGTCCTGCCGGGTGAAACGATCTTGACGATCCTAACCGGCAAACGGCCCTCCTCCCTAGCCCTGCCATGATTTTTCACGTGAAAGCGTAAAGCTCACTGTTTTGCATCAGTTAAATTTGGAGAAGATGCGAAGGATCGGTGGTTTGACAAAATCCGCAGGAGAGAATAACATGCGTCGAGAACTACGGGGGGCTCGTATCCTGCTGACCGGAGCATCCAGCGGCATTGGCCGCTGCCTGGCTGAACAGATGGCTCAGGCGGGAGCACGATTGGTCCTGGCGGCCCGCTCGGCCGAAGCGTTGCACAAGTTGGCCCAGTCCCTCACGGCCCACGGCGCGGAAGCGGTTGCTGTACCCGGCGATGTCACCAACGAAGCGGATCGCCAGCACATGCTCTCGGCCGCTGTGGAACGCTTTGGCGGACTCGACGTGCTCCTCAACAACGCTGGCGTGGGCAGTTGGTGCCATTTCGCCGAAAGTTCGGAAGAGAGTTTGCGACGCATCATGGAGGTCAACTTTTTCGCTCCAGCCGAGTTGATTCGCCTGGCCATTCCAGTGCTGCGCAACGGCCGCAGCCCGGCCATCGTCAACGTGGCCTCGATGTGCGGACGCCGCGGTATTCCGGCCTGGAGTGAATACTCGGCCAGCAAGTTCGCCCTGTGCGGCTTGACCGAAGCACTGCGCGGCGAAATGGTGCGCTTCGGTATTGATGTATTGCTGATACTGCCGGGGGTGACGCAGAGCGGCTTTTGGCAGCACCTCTTGCGCAACAGCGGCCGCTATCCGCTCAACATCAGCAAGGGTATGCCACCAGAAAAAGTAGCGGCCGGCATTGTGCGGGCCTTGCGGAAAAATCGCACGGAGACCATCCTTGGCTGGGATGCCCGATGGGTGTTGCGTATCAATCGCTTTTTGCCGCGCTTGGTGGATGCCCTGTTGGCCCGCCAGGTTCGGCGCCTGTACGCCACGGCATGATGCGCCCGGAAAAAGGATAAGGAAATGTGCGGAATCGCAGGGATCATTGATCTATCAGGAGCGGGTCGGCCCGTGCCAGCCGGTGCCATCGCCGCTATGGCGGAAGCGATTTATCATCGCGGGCCGGACGAGGATGGTTTCCTCGAACAGCCTGGTTTGGCGTTCGCTTCGCGCCGCCTCAGCATCGTTGGATTGGCCGATGGACGCCAGCCGATCCACAATGAGGACGGCAGCGTTGCCGTTGTTTTCAACGGCGAGTTGTTCGACTATCCTGAGATGCGTGCCGAGCTGGAAGGGCGCGGCCATCGCTTTGCCACGCATTGCGATACGGAAGTGATCCCGCATCGTTGGGAAGACGACCAAGAAGCGTTCTTTTCCCGTCTTCGCGGCCAATTCGCTTTCGCCCTGTGGGACAGCCGACGGCGGCGGATCATCCTGGCGCGCGATCGCTTCGGCATCTGTCCGTTGTACTGGACGCAACAGGGCGATTGGCTATTGTTCGCTTCGGAGGTCAAGGCGTTGCTGGCCTCGGGCCTGGTCGAGGCCAAGCCGGACCCACAAGGGATCAATCACCTGTTTACGTTTTACGCCCTGCCCGGCCCGACTACCTGTTTCGCTGGCGTTCAGCTGTTACCGCCTGGCCATTACCTACGTATCCAATGGGGCGCGAACGGCGAGTCGGCCCAGCTCAGCGAGCGCGTTTATTGGCAGATGGATTTTCCCGATCGTGGCCAAGAGGATTATGCCAGCAGCGGCCGGCAGCTGGCCGAACGCTTCGAGGACGTGTTGCTGGGCGCGGTGACGCGGCGGTTGCGGGCTGACGTGCCGGTTGTCTCGTATTTGTCGGGCGGCGTAGATTCGAGCCTCGTCGTCGCCCTGGCTGCCAAGGTGCGCGGCGAGCCGATTCCTACCTTCACCATTCGCATCCCCCGGCCGGATCTGGACGAAACCGAACGGGCGTCCCTGACGGCCCAGCACATTGGCGTCGAGCCGGTCGTCGTGACGTGCGGACAGAAGGAAGTGCTGGACAACTACGCCGAGTTGATCCGCGCCGCTGAGGGGCCGGTAATCGATACGTCCTGTGCCGCCCTGTTAATGCTGGCCCGCGAAGTCCACACGCGCGGCTACAAAGTGGCCCTGACCGGCGAAGGGGCCGATGAATGGCTGGCCGGTTATCCTTGGCACAAAGTCAACTGGCTGCTCGGCCGCCTCGACGTTCTCCCCCGCTTATCGCTCAGCCAATTAATACGCCGTCTCTTCGCGCGCCTGATGGGTGCGCCGGGAGGCGCCTGGAAATTCGTCCAACGGGCGCAGGCGGCCGTCGGCGGCCACAATGCCTGGCTGGACATTTACGGCATCTTGAGTTTGTCCAAGCTGCGCTTCTTCAGCCCGTGGTTGCTCAAACAGGTCGAAGATCGCTCTCCTTATGACGATCTTGGCTTCGACCTCGAGCGGATGCGGCGCTGGCACCCGCTCAACCGCGAATTGGCGACGGGCGCCCGCATCCAGCTGGCCGGACTACTGCTCAACGCCAAGGGCGATCGTGTGGCCATGAATTCTTCCGTCGAGACGCGCTATCCGTTCCTTGATGAGGAAGTGTTCGCTTTTCTGGCTCAGGTGCCGCCACGCTGGAAGTTGCGCGGCCTGCGCGACAAGGCGCTGCTGCGCGTAATGGCCGAGCGTTGGCTGCCACGTGCCATCGTGCGCCGCCGCAAAGCCATGTTCCGCGCTCCCTTCGACAGTTTTCAACTGGAACGCGGTCCGGCTTACGTCGGCGAGCTGCTCAGCACCCAATCGCTGCGCCGTACCGGCTATTTTCAGCCCGAAGCCGTCGAATATTGGCGGAAGTCGTTCGGTTCTTTGCCCCGCTGGTTGCCGCGGCGTATTGCGATAGAGATGGGCTTGGTCGGCGTGCTGGCGACGCAGCTGTGGCATCACACATTTATCGACGGCAGCTTGGCCGACTTGCCGTCTTTGGCCTTCAAAGGAACGCGCGGTACATCACTCAACGGTCAAACGAGATGCCGGCCGTTTCGTTCGAAGCCCGCTGTTCCGGAACGAGCCGATTAAGAAGGAGCATCATGACCTCGTATTCGCTGATAACTCTGTGGTACGAACGGCAGCGTTACGTGCCTGGCGTCTTGGCGGTAGGGTTCAGTGCCCTGCTTATCGCTTTGCAGTGCGGCTTGCTTTTGGGCTTGTTCTCGATCACCTCCATTCCTATCGACCATACGCAAGCCGATGTATGGATGGGAGCGCCCGCGGTTTCGTCCGTCGATCTGGGCCGGCCGATCCCGGAAGGCACGCTGGCGCGCATGGGCGCTCTGCCGGAGATCGAACGTTGCGAATTCTACTTGCAGGGCTTCGCTTTCTGGAACAAGCCCAACAATGGCGGCAGCGAGTTGTGCATGGTCATCGGCTCGAACCTCAGTCCCGATTCGCTGGGCAAGATCGACAAGTTGACGCCCGAGCAGTGCGGTCTGTTGGCCGAGGAAGGGACCGTTATCATCGATAAATCGGACGAAAAGAAGCTGGGGGTCGAGTTGGAGAAGAAGGCGGAGATCTCCGGCTACCCCGTGCGCGTGGTCAGTACCACGCGCGGCTTGCCGAGCCTGGCCGGCCCTTACGTGCTTTGTTCCATCGCCACGGCTCGCAAGTGCTTGCCCGTGCAAAAGGACCAGACGACGACCTACGTGCTGGGGCGATGCCGAAATCCCCAAGATGCTCCCAAGGTGGTCAAGCAGCTCAACCAGTACAAGGACGTATTGGCCTTCACCAAGGAGGAATTCTCGTTGCGGACTCGGCTGCACTGGCTGCTGCGGACCAAAGCCGGCATTGCTCTGGGGTACGCCGCTGCTTTGGGGCTGTTGGTGGGCGCTGTCGTCACCAGTCAGACCTTGTATGCGGCCACGGTGGCCTCGCTGCGCGAATACGCGGTGTTGCGGGCCTTGGGCATTCCGCGCTGGCGAATTGCCGGAATGGTCGTGTCAGAGTCGTTTTGGATTGGTATTATAGGAATAGCACTGGCTCTGCCGGCTACCTATGGCCTGGCCTGGGCCGTAGAGAGCTGCATACGCGTCGCCATTGTCTCCTTGCCTTGGTGGCTGCTTAGCTCCGCGGCAGCGGTGACGTTAGTGATGGCCTTGGTGTCGGGCTTGTTCGCGCTGCGCTCGTTGCGGCAGATCGAACCGGCCATGCTGCTTCGCTAACCCTGCTCGCTGGTTAGCGCTATTTCTGCAAAGCGCTGCTAACCCGACGCAAAGGATCTTGAGGAACGGCTGATGATTAGCGATTCGCTGGTAATGCCGATTTTGCAGGGCATACATCTGTCGCGCAGCTTCGGCCAGGGAGAGACGAAGACGACCGTTCTCTATGACGTGTCGATCGAGCTTTTTGCTGGGCAGATCACCCTGCTCATGGGACCGTCCGGCAGCGGGAAATCGACATTGCTGGCTGTTCTGTCGGGCCTGCTGCGCCCAGACAGTGGCACGGTGATGGCCCTGGGGCACGACCTGTGGGCCCTGTCCGATTTGGAACGTGAGCGATTTCGGCTGAGGCACTGTGGGTTCATTTTTCAGGGCTATAATCTCTTCAACGCCCTGACGGCCCGGCAGCAGCTAGAGATGGTAGTGCGCTGGGGCGAGGGCGCCTCGGCCCGCGAGGCGCGCCGCCGCGCCGAGGAAATGCTCGACCTGCTCGGGCTGGCCAAGAAGGCCCATCTGAGGCCGAGCGAACTGTCCGGCGGAGAAAAACAGCGTGTGGCCATTGGCCGCGCACTCATCAAGGAGCCGAACCTCTGCTTCGCCGATGAACCGACCAGCGCCCTTGACTGGAAGGCCGGTCAGCAGGTCATCGAGTTGTTGCGCAGCGCCGCTCACGACCGCGGCGCCATGGTCCTGGTAGTCGCCCATGACGCGCGCATTATTGAACACGTCGATCGCGTTATCCACATGGAAGACGGCCGTCTCTGGCAGCAGGAAGAAAGCGAGCCGGTTTTGCACACCATCAAACAGGCGAGGTGAACCATGAATGCGGAGATCCTGGATTCGGCTTCTTCTCCGCCCGCTGGAGAGGTGAATTATCGGACGCCGATGCCTTCGTCTTCTCCGCCTGTGCGGCGCTGGCGAATGTCGATCGCGTTTTCGCTGGGCGTTCTTGTGCTCCTGGCCTCGTTTGGAATCGTGGCCATCAGTTTGCATTCGCGCGCCGATCATCCGTCCGTCCCCTCGATCTCCACCTCCGCGTCTGCCGATGAGACGCGCTGGTACTCGCTGGGATATGTCGATATTGAAGGGGGGGTTACTCCGCTTTATCCGTTGCAGGTGGGACGAGTCAAAAGCATCGAAGCCAGGGAGAACAAACGTGTCAAGGCCGGTGAACCTTTGCTTTACCTGGAAAATACCGTGCCGCTCTTGAAAGTCCGTCAAGCAGAGCACGACCTGGAGGGCGCGCGCAAACAACAGGCCGTTGCCCAGGCAGGAGTGGAAGAAGCGAACAGGCAAATCGAGGCCCAAAAGATAGCCATCCTTGCAGCTCGGAAGAAAGTAGACATGGCGCGGATTCTTCTTGACAAGCAGAAACGCTTCGAGAGGCAGGGAATAGAAGGCGACAAAGAAACCGTACAGGCCGCGCAGATCGCCGTCGAACAGGCGGAAACGGCCGTGCGAGGAGAAGAAGCAAAACTTGCCGTTATGAAAGCCGCCAAGCGCAAAGCCGAAGAACTTGCGGCCGCGGCGGAGGCCCTTGTCGAGGGCAAACAGGCCCAGCTGGAGGAGGCACGCCGCGCCGTTGACGAATGTATCGTCTGCGCTCCTGTCGATGGTAGGCCGTTGCGCATTCTCGTCACCGTCGGCGAAACGCTTGGCGCCAATCCGCGCCAGCCCGCCATCCAGTTCGCTGCAGACCGGCCGCTGCTGGTCCGTGCCGAGGTGGAGCAGGAATTCGCCGGCCGCGTCCGTCTGGATCAGAAAGTTATCGTCGAAGACAATATCACCGGCGAAAAACTGGCCGACGGCAAAGTAGCGCGCCTTGCCCTCTGGTACGCTCCGCGCCGCACCTTCAGCGCCGAAATCGTCCCCCTCAATGGGGACAATCGCACCCTGGAATGCATTATTAACCTTGACGACCCCTCTTCGGCGAAATCAGCAAAAGTCCGTATCGGGCAGCGCGTGCGCGTCCGGTTCCCCAATTGAAGTTCATCTCCGCTTCCGCTAAGAAGTCCTCATTCCCATACCCTGCGCGGGAACGAGGAGAACGCACATGAACAAGACCAAGGGCGAACAATTCGCTGGGGTGACCGTGGCCCTGGTGACGCCGTTTCGGAATGGCGACATCGACTTCGCCGCCCTACGCCAACTGGTGGACTGGCACATCGAACAGGGCACCGATTGCTTGTCGCCGGTCGGTACCACCGGTGAATCACCAACGCTCGATCACGAAGAGCACGAGCGCGTCATCGCTGCCGTCATCGAACAGGCGCGGGGACGCATCAAAATCGTGCCTGGCACGGGTTCCAACAGCACGCGCGAGGCCATCCGCCTGACACGCTTCGCCCAGCGGGCCGGCGCCGACGGGGCCCTCCTGGTCGGGCCGTATTACAACAAACCAACGCAGGAAGGTTATTTCCGTCACTTCGCCGCCATTGCCGAAGCCTGCGACCTGCCCCTCGTGCTGTATAACATTCCCGGCCGAACGGCCTCGAACATTTTGCCCGAAACTATCGCCCGCCTGGCGGAAATTCCCAACATTGTTGCCATCAAGGAAGCAACCGGCTCGCTCGATCAGGCGTCGCACATCGCCTCGCTGTGCAATCTGACCATCCTCAGCGGCGACGACAGCTTGACCTTGCCGCTGATGAGCATTGGCGGGCGCGGTGTGGTGTCGGTGGTGGGCAATTTGGTCCCACGCGATCTCAAGGCATTGGTGTCGGCGTATGACGCCGGCAAGCCGGCCGAGGCGCTGCACTGGCATCGCCGTCTTTTTCCCCTGTGCCGCGATATGCTGAGCGTGGCCACCAATCCGATCCCTGTGAAAACCGCCCTAAAGCTGCTGGGCCGGGGCAATGGTGAACTGCGTCTGCCACTGTGTCCCCTCGACGCTGCCGGCGAGGCACGCATCGCTCAGACGCTGCGCGCTTATGGGCTGTTGAGTTGAATCCTTTGCTTGCACTGGGGGCGGACAAGCTATACTGGGCACGGGGAGATTGGCCACCTGGGCGAGCGGGGGGGGTCAACCCCCCGGTAGTGCAACCGGGGGGTTGACACCCCCCGCTCGCCCCTCGCCCCTCGCCCCCTCGCCCAGGTTTGTGTCCATTTCTACCGCGTTCCGTATACGGAGGCAGCATGGAATCTTTCTGTAATCGCGTTGCCTTGATAACAGGAGCGGCTAGCGGTATTGGACGGCAACTCGCCCTTGCTCTCGCCGCTGAGGGAGCGCGTATCGCTGCCCTGGATCGCCAGGGCGAGGGGCTTGATCGGCTCGCCGGCGATCTCAAGGGCAAAAGCATTGCCTGCGCTGTTGCCGATGTCACCGATCTGGCGGCGGTGCGCTCGGCGGTGACACGCCTGGAAGAACAGATGGGGCCGACCGATCTGCTCATAGCCAGCGCCGGCATCGGTATCGAAACACCGGCCGAAAGGTTCCGCGCCGAAGACTTCACCGCACAGATCCAGGTCAACCTCATCGGTGTCATCAATACCCTGGATGCCGTACTGCCCGGCATGTGTCAGCGGCAGTGCGGCCATATTGCGGCATTATCGAGCATGGCTTCGTATCGCGGTCTGCCGCATATGGGCGGTTACTGTGCCAGCAAAGCGGGACTCAACAGTCTCCTGGATGCCCTCCGCATCGAACTGCGGCCCAAAGGCATCGCGGTGACGACCATCTGCCCCAGCTGGGTCCGCACCCCCTTGACAACGCCCCTGGGCCTGCCGGATAAGGAAATGATGGACGTAGAGGAGGCCGCTCGCCGTATCCTCCACGCCCTGCGCGCCCGCAAACCGTTTCTGGCCTTTCCAGCCTCGAACGCCTGGCAAGCGCGTTTGCTGCGGCACACGCCGCAACCAATTAGCGATTGGCTGGTCCGTCAATGGGGGCGCAAGATGAAAAAAAGGAGTCGGTGATGGAACTGTTGTTTCGCCACATCGCTCCGCCGACACGCTGCGGCTATCTGCCCCAACAAAAGTGGAGCCTCGAGTACGAGTATGTCGTCGAGATGACCCCAGCAGAGTATCTCGAACGCATGCTTGCCAATTGGCGCCGCTTCGGCCACATGCTCTTCCACCCTGTTTGTCCGTCGTGTCGCGCCTGCCAATCCCTGCGTGTTGTCGTGCCGCAATTTCACCCCGATCGCAGTCAACGACGCTGTCGCCACGCCAATGAAGGCGTCCTGGAACTGCGCATCGGCAAACCGAGCGTCAGCCGGGCCAAGCTCGCCCTGTACGACCGCTATCACGCCTTTCAGGCCGACCAGAAAGGTTGGCCAGAACATGCTCCACGCGATGCCTCCAGCTATGCCGATGCGTTTGTACATCACCCGTTTCCCGTCGAGGAATGGTGCTATTATTTCGATCGTCAGTTGATCGGCGTCGGCTACGTGGACGTTCTGCCGGATGCCGTCGCTGGTGGATTGTCGGCGATTTATTTCTTCTACGATCCTCGCCAGCGGCAGCGCTCTCTTGGCACCTGGAACATCCTCTGTTTGATCGAAGAAGCAGCAAAACGGCAGCTGCCTTATGTCTATCTCGGCTATTACGTCGAAGGGTGCGGCTCGATGTCCTATAAGGCGCGCTTCCGGCCCAATCAGCTGCGTGGATTGGACGGCGTCTGGCGTGATTTCCGGGTATAAGCCGGCGAGCGGTGTTGCGTCAACGCCCTTTCGGGGCGCTGACGCAACACCGCTCGTCTTGTACTCGTGACGGACGGTCCCTAAATTGGTCAAAAAGTTTCGCCCAACTTGCGAACGCTTTTTCTTTTCGCTGCGTAGAAGCGAATAATCCTGACTCGCCAGCGGAAACCCACGAGGTGGCGTATGCAGAAAGACGTGATCGTTGAAACACGCAAATTGACCAAGATCTACCGCGACTTCTGGGGCCGGCAGAAGAAAACCGCCCTCCGCGCCCTCAACATTGAAATCCGCCAAGGCGAAGTCTTCGGCTTGCTCGGCCCTAACGGCTCCGGCAAAACGACGACCGTCAAACTACTCCTTGGTTTGCTTTATCCGACCGACGGCGAGGCGTTCGTCTTTGGCAAACCCGCCGCCGACGTCGGCAAAAACGAACGCATCGGCTATCTGCCTGAAGAGTCTTATCTCTATCGCTTCCTCGATGCCGAAGAGACACTTGATTTCTACGGGCGGCTCTTCAATCTGCCGGCGTCCCAGCGCCGGACTAAGGCCCAAGAACTGATCGAGAAAGTCGGACTCAAGGCCGATCGCAAACGTCCTCTTCGCGAATATTCCAAAGGTATGCGGCAACGCATCGGCTTGGCCCAGGCACTCATCAACGATCCCGATCTTATCATCCTTGATGAGCCGACCTCTGGCCTCGATCCGCTTGGCGCCCGTTGGATGAAAGACCTCATCTGCGATTTGCGCGCCTTGGGCAAGACGGTCATCATGTGCAGCCATCGTCTGGAAGACGTACAGGATGTTTGCGACCGCATCGCCATCCTCAACGAAGGCGAATTACAGGCGTATGGCGAAGTGCAGACGTTGTTGCAAGATCATCGCCGTATTGAACTGCGGGCCAGCGACCTGCAATTGAGCGATGATTTGCGGCGCGACTTGGAAGAACTGCTACGCAAGCACGGCGGCAAGCTAGACACGATCGGCCATCCGACTACGACGCTGGAAGATTACTTCCTGCGCATCGTCGAGGAGAGCAAGGCCCATCCGGGCCGGCGCTTCCTGCCGGGCAAGGAGCCGCTGCCGCGGACGGAGAAAGTCATGCGCAGCGAAAGCATCGCTCCAACCGAGGGTGAATCGACAACGCGGATCACCGATCGCGGATAAGAGACGGGGACGATTATGTTCGCGGTATTGACCTTTGATCGAGATCCGGTGCAGTATCAGGACGTTCCGGCGCAACTCTTTTCCTGGATCCAAAGTGCCGGGGGCTGGGCGGCCTTCGGAGTGCTGGTATGGTTGCTGGCCGGTTACACCCGCATGCGTGCGGAGGACCGTGCGCGCATCCCTGTTTGGCAAAAACGTGTTTTCGCTGCTAGCGTGGGGGTATCGCTTCTGGCCTACTTAATTGCCGGCGGCGCCTGGCTGACGCAATACGTGCCGCGAATTAAGGCGGAAACAGCGATCGCAACTTACTTTTTTAGTTTGATAATCGGCGGCGTGGGGGCCTTGGCAGCGGCGGGGCTGCCGTTTGCTGTCGGCCTTTCCTCGTTGCGCTTTCGCCGCATCTGGGCCTTGGCCAAGCTCAGTTTCAAAGAAGCCGTCCGCAACCGCGTTCTCTACGGCTTTTCGGCCATACTTTTGGTTTTTCTGTTCGGCAGCTGGTTCATTCCCTACAAGCCTGAATATCAGGTGCGCAGCTATGTCGGCGTCGTCTACTGGATGATGAAGGTCCTCTTGCTTGTCACGGCCATCATTGTGGCCGCTTTCAGCATTCCTACCGACATTCGCCGCCAGACCATTCACACCATTGTCACTAAACCTGTCGAGCGCTTCGAGATCGTGCTGGGCCGTTTCTTCGGCTTCACGGCACTGATGACCTTGGTGCTGTTGCTGATGACCTCGGTAAGCGTCATCTACGTGTTGCGCGGCGTCGATCCGGCAGCGGCGGAAGAGAGTCTCAAGGCGCGCGAGCCGCTTTATGGCACGTTGCACTTCGAGAACACCGGCAATAAAGAGAAGGGCACCAATGTCGGCCGGGAGTGGGACTACCGCAGCTACATCACGGCGGCTTCTCCCAACCAGGAGCCGCAATATGCCGTCTGGGACTTCGCGGAGGCGCCGTCCTTCCTGGCCGACCGCGATAGCGTCCGCTGCGAATTCGCTTTCGATATCTACCGCACCACCAAAGGCTTTGAAAATCGCGGTGTCTCCTGCAAATTCGAGTTTCAGACGGCCCACTTCAACGAGCGTGACAAGGACAGTTACAACGCCGATCGCAGCCGTTGGCTGTCCAAGGGTGGTCTGTTCTCCCAAAAAGACCTCGACGATTGGCTGGACGGCTACCGCACGCGCTTGACGAACCTGTCTCTTGGGCCGCTGGAACTCAATGAGCGCCTGGATAAAAAGCGCCTGCGCTTGATCGCCCAACCCTTACCAGGCGATCCGCCCCAATACCGTCTCTCCGACGCAGCCATCGAGGACGAACTGGCCGAAGAATACGGCTATTATGTTGTACCTGCCAAAGATATAACCGATTATCATACCCTGTATATCGATGTACCGGCAGGGTTGTTTCGCAACGCGCTTCAGGCCCGGGCCGGGGCGGGGGCGCGTCCACTGCTGCAAGTGCGCGTTTCCGTCACCCAACAAAGCGCCACGCAGTACGTGGGCATGGCCAAATACGATCTGTACTGGCGCCTGGACGATCCTAAGAGCGGCCATGAAAAAGCCGCCTTCACCCTCAACTTTTACAAGGGCGCTTTTGGGCTGTGGCTGCGGCTGTGTCTGGTGATCGGCTTGGCCGTGGCCTTGAGCACCTATCTCAGCGGTGTCATCAGCATGTTGGTAGCGGGGATGCTTTATCTGGGCGGCGGCGCCCTCGACTACATCCAATCGATTGCTCAGGGCACGGCGCCCGGCGGCGGGCCTATGGAAGCGCTGGTGCGGTTGGCCAACCGGCAGGTTGCGCTGATCCCCTTGGAAGATAGCACCGCCGCCACCTTGGCCACTTCTACCGATGTAGTCTTCCGGTGGTTTATTCGTCGTGTGCTCGATCTTATCCCCGACGTGGACCGCTACGATTTGACCTCCTACGTCGGTGAAGGCTTTAACATTCCCTGGACCCAGTTAGTGCTCGATTGCGGCGCTTTGAGTCTGTATTTGTTACCCTGGTTCGTGGCAGCTTATTATCTCCTCAAATGGCGGGAGATTGCGGGACCAACGTAACAGACAAGCCGCTGTCAGCCCGCAGCGCCAGCAAGGGATGCAAACCTCTGCTGTCAGCCCGCAGCGCCAGCAAGGGCCTGCATCCCTTGCTAGCGCTGCGGGCTGGCAAAGGATGCAAACCCCTGCTGTCAGCCCGCAGCGCCAGCAAGGGATACAAGCCGCTGCCAGCCCGCAGCGCCAGCAAGGGATGCAAGCCCTTGTCTGTCAAGCCCGCAGCGCCAGCAAGGGCCTGCATCCCTTGCTAGCGCTGTGGGCTGGCAAAGGATGCAAACCCCTGCTGTCAGCCCGCAGCGCCAGCAAGGGATGCAGGGAAACGTTTGGGAGTCAATCATGGCAAGTCCTTTTCAGCAACAGGCCTTATATCGCAAGCTCACCTATGGAGCGCTGATCCTCGCGCTGTTTACCTTGGCGCTGGGCTGGCGCAAAGGCGAACTAAGGCTCTTCGGCCTGAACATAAAAGGCGTCGATGCGCAGGCGCGCGACCTCTCCATCCGCGAGGAAAGCCGCGGCGAAGTTGATTGGCTGGGCGCCCTGGCGCGCCTCAGCACCATCGGCACGCGCGGGGCGGCTACCTGTGTGTTGTGGGTCAATGCTATGGAAGCCCAGAAGAAAAATCAGTGGAACGAACTGGAATTGTATGCACGGTCCTTGACCAAGCTCCAGCCGCACTTTATCACTCCCTGGCTCTTTCAGAGCTGGAACCTGGCCTACAATGTCTCGGTCGAATCCGATCGTGTCAACGATAAGTATTTTTACATCACCCGCGGCATCGGCTTGTTGGCCGAAGGCGAACGGCAGAACCATGACAACCCGGACATTCGCTGGTCGATCGGCTTCTTCACTCAGCACAAGATCTGCCAAAGCGATGAAACGAATGTGTTGCGTTCGCTGTCGCAATTGAGCATGATCCCACCCAACGAGCGGGATCCGGGGCGCTTTTGGACCAAGAAAGAGGGCGGTCGCCAAGAGATCAATTTGTTAGAACTAGAGGACTTCTGCAAGCTGCATCCGCAATTGGTGCGGCGTTTGCGCCAGGGCATACGGCGGGAGCGAAGGTCGGAACAACTCCGCCAGTTCCGCTGCGAGCGTGCGGAGGATCTGATACAGTTTTTACAGGACAATTTCCGTGTGCCATCGTTGTGGCTGGATTCGCCCCAACCTTCGGAGCCGGGCGCATGGAAACCGAAGCAAGATACCTTGAAGCCCTTGGCTGACCGCTTCCCGGTCTTGCCGCCCTATCACGAAACGGCTCGGGAAGGACAGCAGCCGCCCGACGAGACCGCATTGCACGACCAATCGCCATTGTACGACCATCACGATGCCTATCAGATCGCGCGGGCCTGGTACAGCTACGCCCAGGAGCCAGTCCCCAAGCCCGGCAAACTCCCCGGACAAAGTGAGCCGATCGTCAATCCCGTCGTCCAGCGTTTGCCCAAGCACATGATGACCATCATTTTCCGCACCCATCCAGCCCAGGCCCAGCGCTTCACGGCCGAACGCTTGATGGAGGAAGGATGGTTTGACGGCTCCGGCTGGGCCATCGGCGAGACGACCGATTGGTTCCGGGAGGCTGGCGACCGTTTTGCCGACGGTTCTCCCGCTGTGGTCGGCGCCAGCCATGAATGGTGGGCCAAAAAGGCTTGGGAAGCGACCGAGAGGGCCTGGGAGCGCTTCGGCAAAGAGAATCATTTGCTGCTCAGCCCAGCCGAACAAAAAAACCTCGAACAACGCGCCCACGCCTTCGCCAAAAAGAAACACATCCAAGATGTCTCGCAAAACCTGACGCTGCGCGAGGACGAGTTGGATCCCGAGACCCGTGAAGAGTACTTCGCCTTTATATTTCTGCGTGATTTAGCACAGTATAAGACCCTGTGCAATTTCGAGGTCCACTACAACCGGGCGCGGGTCGAGTCTAAGGAAGAGACGGTAAAGGCCCGCAAGATCTTCTCCGAGGCGCTGGACGCCCAACGTCAGCGCAACGATGAACAAGAGGCGCTGCGGAAATATCTGGACCCAGACGGGATGAAAGCCTGGCGCGACAAAGTGTTGCTGAGCAATAAGGTCTTTCGTGGCGACAGCTTGATCCAGGAACAAACCTTCGAGATCCAGTTGCGCTTCGTCGATCTGTATTCTCGGCTTAACGGCCGGACCTTTAAGGCGCAGGCGGCGCGCATGCTGCTGATGCCTCTGCAAAATCCCCCCGGCGGCGGCGCTTGCCCCTTGGGATTGGCCAGTTGGGTGCCCCCCCTGATCGAGAAGGACTGGAACAATCCCTTGCTCGGAGGGCCGTTTGATGGAACAGACGACGAAGGCAATCCCTTGATCTCGGAGCAAGCGCGAAGGCAAGTGCTCCAGCGGCTATTCCCGTCGTTGGCAGCTTCCCTGGCGCAAGAAGCTCCTCCGGCGTCGCAGTCGGAGTCCTCCCAATCACGCTGAAGAGAGGGCTGATTGGGCAATGTCCAAGGGGAAGGCCATCTTCTCTTTGGACATCGTCAACCAGCGTTAAGAACATGGCCGATGTCATCCTGAGCGTGCTGGCCCATCCCGACGACGCCGAATTTTTGTGCGCGGGTACGCTGGTCCGTCTGGTGCGCGAGCACGGCTGGCAAGTCCACATTGCCAGCATGACGCCCGGGGATTGCGGCTCGGCGGAACAGGGCCCCGAGGAGATCGCGCACATCCGTCGCCAGGAAGGCGCCCGCGCTGCGGCTGTCCTTGGCGCCACCTATCATTGCCTGGAAGAACGTGACCTGCTCATCTTCTATCAAGAACGGCCGTTGGAACGCATTACGCGCTTGCTGCGTACAGTACGGCCACACATCGTGCTGACGCACAGCCCAGCTGACTACATGCTCGATCACGAAATGACGAGCCTGTTAGTGCGTGCTGCCGTTTTTGGCGCCCCCGCGCCGAATTTCTTCCAGGGACGCGGCCATCCGCCGGCCCTTGCGCAGATTCCGCATCTCTATTATTGCGATCCCGTCGAGGGCAAAGATGCTTTGGGCCATCCCATCGAACCTGCTTTCTGTATCGATGTCAGCTCGGTCATCGACGTCAAGAGCCAGATGCTCGCCGCCCACGCCAGTCAGCGGGAATGGCTACGAAAGCATCACGGTATGGATCAATACCTCCAAGCCATGCGCGAGTGGTGCGCCGCCCGCGGCCGGCAAGCAGGGGTCGCCTTCGCCGAGGGGTTTCGCCAGCATCTCGGCCACAGCTATCCCCAGGACAATTTGCTCGCTCAGCTTCTCGGCGTATGCTGAACCGTGTTCGCGCGTCATCGAGTCTCCTTGACAGTCCGTCGGCGACCGTCTAAGAAAGAAAAGTACAAGGCCCCCATCGTCTAGCGGCCTAGGACGTAGCCCTCTCACGGCTAAAACAGGGGTTCGAGTCCCCTTGGGGGTAGTTTTGCGAGGGTGCGAGAAATCGTAAACTCGCTTTATTTCAGGACTTACAACTTCGATCGCACTGCCGCAAACCGCCTGCCTCCACGACGGTATGCGATCGGACTGCCGACCTCGGCCTCCTTGGCTCGTTCGGCCTGGAAGGTATCCCACACATGATGATTCGTCACCAGGAACTTCCCGCCAGGCAGCTTGAGGAAGGAAACCATCCCGTTGTTGTCGGCCCCTTCCGGGGACGGAGGGTCGCCTCGCACGAACGCCACCATCGCCACCCTGCGACTGGTCTTTTCGATCCTGAGTTGCAGTAACCGGCGAGTCTCCTCGCCGGTCAGTTCTGGATCATCCATGCGGCACCAGCCTTGGTCAGCTTCTCAACGGCAGTCAAACAGGCGGGCGATAGGGGCGGCGACCGCCTGGGCGACGACCGCCTGGGCGGCATCATCGCAGAGGCTTTCACATCCCCTCAACATCGTCCAGGCAGCGTGTTTGGCTGCCCACATTCCTAACCGCTCCCTGTCGCCAGCCTTCGCCGCCTCGTAGAGTTCCGTCGCAGCAGCCTTCACAGCCTCCTCGCCGCTGGTTGCGTGGATGATTTCGGCCAGGCACTTCAGCGAAGCGCACACCTTCTGCGCCTCGGTCCCCACGTCCTTCCGGGACCACTGGTGGACCATCAGAAAGCGACAGCACAACTCGATGAACGCCGAGAGCCTGGCGTTGTCTTGCTCGGAATCGGTTCCGGGCTGCTCAAGCCCCAGGATCACTTTGACTGACCCCTTCTTGGTCAGTTCCTTGCACAGGCTCCTCCACGCATCCTTCGAGGAGAGACACGTCTCGATCTGCTTGAACGTCTTGCTGAAGAAGGTTCCGATGTCGCCCCTCGGATGTCCGGCAGCTTCCCTCGCCTTCTCGATGAGGACATCAACGCAGATGTGGCGCAGCAAATCCCAACGGAAAGACAGCGCTCGAAACTCCTGAAGCAACCTTTGTCGGTGCGGCTCCAGCCCGGACTCTGAGACGCCGTGGTTGAATACCGATCGTTCCTCGTACAGCCCCCGGATGAAGTCCCGAAGGAAGTCCCGAAGGCCGGATACCTTATTCTCATTATCGTAGAAGCGTTCCACGAAATCGGCAAGCGTGGCCCCGCCGTCCTGGCTCTTCGGCGTGTCGAACGCCGCTTCGAGGCAGGCGCAGTAGGCGGCATAATCTTGACGAACCGAAGCCAGGAAGCCATTGGCGAATTGCGTACGGAACAGGTGATAGCACCCGACGATCAGCCGGTCGGGGAGGGAGCGTTCGAGACGCTTGCTGAGTTCGGAGAAATGCTCACTCCGGGTGTCGATGTAGAACTGGTTCCGGACTCCCCGAAGTTCGAGCGGCGGCAACAGGCGGAAGTCATCCACATCTTCGATCAGGCTGCCCGTCTTCGTGTAGAACTGAACCAGGTCGTGCGGAGTGTCGCCCACCGACAGGCCGATGTACTGGAACGCCTCGGCAGGGTGCCTCCACCGATTCTCCTGGATGCCCAGGACGTAGGCCACCGACACGACGTAAGCGACGTTCTCACGAAGCCAGCCTTCGTCGTCGGAGGCCACGATCGTGCCTCTGACCACCGTGGGGTCGGCGTCATCCACGCTCCTGGGGAATTCTCGGTAGACGTTCAGGCAGGGCGGGCGAGGCTTGCCTATCCGGGACTGCCAGGTGGCATCCGTATCGAGAAGCAAGGTCGCCTTCCCCAGCCGCAGTTCGGTCTGGCGAAAACCCGTGCCGACGATTTGAACCCGTGGGATGACGTAAACCAGCTTCCTCGTCATGGCTCCAACCCTGACCACTCTTCGTACCTGGGCAGGCTAGCACGACGCCCGCATAGGGCTGTTATCTCCCGGTCGTGATCCTGCGTCAATCCAGGAAGGCGACGTTGCGCATGGCCTTGGACTGGCCTTCGGTGTTCATGACGACCCGGTGCCAGCCGTGCAGGGTGATCGTGGCGTGGTCGGGGTGCCGGATGCGGCCCTTGACGTAGACGCCGGAGTTGCGCCGCATGGTGCGCCAACCCCAGCCCTTCGCCTTCGGGCTGCCGGCCATAATCTTCCGGTATTGCGCCTCCGTGACGCCGTTGGGGTAGCGGGAGCAGACGTAGACCGTCTCGCCGCCCGTGCGGTAGCAGAACTCGGCCCAATGCGGTTTGCCGCCGTTGCCCCGACTCAACGGCTCGTCCCGCAGGACCAGCTTCTCGTCCACGGCCAGGTCAGCGACCGGCAGGAAGAACCACTCGCCCTGGCGACGGTAGGCGGCGTTCTTGCGGCGGCTGCGGGCCTTGGCCTTGAGCCGCTGGCGGGCCTGGGCGGTCTGGACCTCGGCAGGCTTGAGGGCTTCCTTGGCCTGACGGACGGTGCCGACCGGGGCGGCTTCCGGGATGCCGGCGACGAACCAGTGCCGCTCGTCATAGCCGCAGAGGAACTTGCTCTTGTCCCTGCCCTCCCGCACCAGGAGCAGCAGATGGCGGTCGGCGGGTTGCACGTCCAGCACGGCGACCTCGGCCCCCGGCTGCCGGACAATCTCGAAGAACTCGCCCTTGCGGTCGGTCTGCACGTCCAGGGAGATGACGCCCGACGTGCGGCTGCGGCGGGAAGGGTGGTCGGCCACCTTCAGGCGAGCGCCGATGCGGGCGAACTTGCTGTTGAGGAGGTTCGTGTTCATGAAGGGAAGGACACGATCCGGGCGCAAGAGGTTCGCTGGCGATCAAGGGGATCGAAGCTGTTCAACATCAGGCGGGCCACCTGCTCGGTGAACGGGCCGGGCAAGAAAGTAGACCAACGCCCCAACGGGCACCGCCCCTGGCCTCTCAAGGGCCGTCCACCATCAGGGCATCCCTGCTGCCAGATCGACGCCCGTGAAATCGCCACAAGTCCCTGTTTTTCTGGCAACTTGAGGCGATTTTGCCTACCTGTCTATCTCGCCCATGACGATGTCGATGGAGCCGACGATGGCGGGCACGTCGGCGATGAGGCAGCCGCGGCAAATCTCATTGGTGACACTGAGATTGCAAAAACTCGACGACCGCGCCCGCACGCGCAGCGGTACGGCGCCTTTGCCCGGCGCACCAACCACGTAAAAACCCATCTGGCCGCGCGGGCATTCCGTCTCCCGATAAGCCTCGCCGGCCGGCAAATGCCGCGGCGGCTCGATGCGATGCGCCCCCTGAGCATGGGGATAGCGATCCAAGGCTTGTTCGCAGATGCGGATGCTCTCGACGACTTCCAACATGCGCACCATGAAGCGGTGCCAGGCGTCGCCAAGGACCGTGCCTTCTGGGGCACGCCAACCCCAGCGGTCGTCAAAGGGCGGCACCACTACGTTGAAATCATAGGTCTCATAACCGCAGTACGGCTCGATCTTACGCAGGTCCCAATCGGGATCGCCCTGGCGACGGTCCAGCGAACCACGCAGCATCGGGCCGGTACAGCCATAAGCGAGGGCGAGTTCCTTGGGTAAAACACCAATGTTCGCCGTGCGCTTGACGAAGATGTGATTGGTCGTCAACAGGGCATGGTATTCCGCGATGCGCGGTTTCAGGTAGTTGAGAAACTCGCGGCAGCGCTCCACCCAGCCGGGCGGCAGATCATCGTGGACGCCGCCGATGGTGATGTAGCTGTACGTCAAGCGGGCGCCACACACTTCCTCGAACAGGTCGAGGATCATTTCGCGCTCGCGGAAGGCGTACAAAAACGGACTGAACGTGCCCAGATCGAGTCCGTAGGCGCCCATGCCAACCAGATGACTGGCGATGCGGTTCAGCTCGGCGATGAGGACGCGGATAACATTGGCCTTCTCCGGCACTTTCATGCCGCACAGTTTCTCAACGGCCAGGGAATATCCCAAATTCATGTTCATCCCCGCCAGATAATCCATACGGTCGGTGTAGGGGATGAACTGAATCGGCGTCACATTCTCGCCGATCTTCTCCGCGCAGCGGTGCAGATAACCCAGGTGCGGCGTGACTTCAGAGATGACTTCGCCGTCGGTGCGCAACACCAAACGGAGTACGCCATGCGTGCTGGGGTGCTGCGGTCCCATGTTGACGAGCATCTCATCGGTGCGAACGTCGAACTCGACAACGGTGGGTTCTTGTTTTTGTTCCGGCGCTGCGACAGTGGCCATGATAAACCTCTCCTGTTAATAATCATTTGCCAGATGAGCCGGCGATCACTTGTTGTGCAATATCGAGAGCAAAGGGACGAGGCTTCTGCCAAAGCCAATTTGGATCGAGGAAGAAGCCGGTCAAAACCTCGCTGTGGAACATTCCATGACGGGGCTGCACTTTGGTATACTGCCCGCGCGAATTCAAACGGAGTTGAAGGATGGTCTTTTCTTCGTCGTCGATGATCCAGTATTCCGAGACACCGAACCGCTGATACTGTTTGCGTTTCTTTTCGTAGTCTCGTTCGACGCTTTCCGGCGAGACGATCTCGATTGCTAGATCGGGAGGCCCTTCCACACCGCCACGATGGAGTCGTTCACGGTGTTCGTTGCGGACGAAGAGAATATCTGGTTCTGGAGCATTACGATCATCCAACCGACAGGCTACGCGCGAGCCGAAGACCCGTCCCAATTTTTTCTTGTCGGCATAGCTGCGGAGGATGATGATAAGCCAGATGAACAGATCGTTGGCATCGGTGTTCTCGGGTGAGGCCATGTAAATCACTCCGTCGATCAAGTCGGCTTTCTGATCTTCACGGATGAGGGCGCAAAAGTCGTCATAAGTGAAACAGCCTGCCCGTGTCTTTGTCCTCATGATCGGTCCTCCCTATCGCGCCGCCCTTAACGTCCGCGAATGCCGTGATACTCCAGCGGATATTCGTAGTCTTTTCGCAAGGGATGGCCCACCCAGTCCTCGGCGAGCAAGATGCGTGTCAATTGGGGATGGCCGGTGAACCAGATGCCGGACAGATCATAGACCTCGCGTTCGTGCCAGTTGGCGGTGGGCCATAGCGACGTGACCGAAGGCACTTCCGGTAGTTCGCCGGGCTTATTGTCTTTCCAGCGCGGCAGCATTACCTTGACGACAAAGCGATGGCGGTGACGAAAACTCGATAGGTGATAAACAACTTCCATGTGCGGATCGAAGCCGGCCTTGGGCGCTTTTTTCGGGTCCAGCTCCAGATAATCGACGCCGCTGATGCAGTTCAACACGTCGAAATGCAAGCGGCTGTCTTCTTTGAGGAAGCGGCATACGTCCAGCAGATCGGCGGCATCGACCACGACAAAAGGATCAATGGCTTCTAGGTTTTTCGATTGGATGCGCGAGCCAAACTGCTGTTCCAAAAGGGCGATAATGTCAGCGGCAGTCATGTATTTCGCTCCACACGTTAATCATTCCTTTTGTTTAGCCGCGAGCCGCAGGCGAGCGCGATCCCCCCCCGCCCCCCGGCCCCCC
>Ga0078972_1005599_pt1 | contig 31562 bp, 32 predicted proteins | sample YelNatPaOPGAMG01_FD_67568 | JGI IMG/M metagenome (GOLD analysis project Ga0078972, IMG submission 67568) | Hot spring thermophilic microbial communities from Obsidian Pool, Yellowstone National Park, USA - OP-RAMG-01 (SPADES assembly) (version 2) | ecosystem: Environmental > Aquatic > Thermal...
GGGGTCAGGTCTTGAATCTTGAATTTCTTTACCTAAAAACATTTAACCTTGACATCACAACATCGGATATAAAATTAAATTATTACAAGTAATTTTCAAGTTCTTCATTTAGAAATGGTAGTCTGAACTAAGTTCAGCCTACCATTTTTTTAAAATTCAAGATTCAAGACCTGACCCCGACTGACCCCCATGATAAACTGCACCAGAGTACTCTATTCTCAAGGGTCTCGCCATGTAATAATATAGCATCGCTTATGTGATATTTCAAGATCTGACCCCAGAGGGGGCTAAAAACCTTATTCCGTAAAAAAAGGAAAATCTGTTAACCATTTCCTTGACTTTCTCCAATTTTCCCTTATAATGTATACCATAATGAAAGAATCCTCACCCAAACACGAAAGAGAATCTAAAATGAATAACGAAATAATGACTATCAAGGACCTCTCCTCGTATCTAAAAATCAACGAGAAGACTATCTATAAACTCGCTAAACAAGGAAAATTACCAGGGGTCAAAATCGGAGGGATGTGGAGATTTAAAAAAGAAGCAATTGATAATTGGATGATGAATACCGGCAAACAAATTATGGAGGCAAAAAATGGCTCTAATTAAAGATATAATGAAACCCAGAAAAGAAATTGTTGAAGGGAAATTCCAGGGAGTAATACAGTCCCATAAGGTAGATAGTGAAGAGGATCGAATTGAAAGTAACCCTGAAAAGCTTTTCAGAGTAACATATATATCATCAGCATTAAAAAGGGCGTTAGAGCGAGTAAATGAAAAGCTTACCGGTATCTCCAACCAAGGAGCAATCTTAATTGTCGGACCCTATGGTGCAGGTAAAACCCACGGCCTTATAACTTTATATCATATATTAAAGGAACCTCAAATTTCCAAAAACTGGCTAAGAAATTGGAAAGTTGAAACTACTTTGCCTTCTTCAACAAAAACCTGCATAATTTCTACCCGCAGATATGATGTAGATTTTCTCTGGGAACCTATTTTTCCCAAATTAGGAAGGCCGGATATTTTAAGCAAAATTAAGCGATTTCCTACGGTTGATCAGATTGAGGAAGTTGTTGGTGATGACACTTGTGCCATTTTCATTGATGAGATAGAAAACTGGTATGGATCATTTGACCCTGAAAAGCAGGCTGACTTGATTGAAAGAAACGAGACCTTTTTAGAACATCTTTTTGAAGTGGCCAACGATCCAAATAGAAAGTTACTGGTATTTTTGACTTTTCTTGAAGAAAAAGAAGGTCTGAAAAAAATCTTCAATCGAACAAAACCAGTAAGAATTGATGTAAGTGCCACTGAGGATAGAGAAAAGATTGTCCTGCATCGTCTTTTCGAAAACTCTGATAAAAAAGACTTGGAAAAGGTTGAAAGAGTTATCCAGGGTTATGTGGAAAAATATTCTGCGCCTATAAAAATTGAAAATCCATATAACTATAAACAGAGAATGATTGGGACATATCCTTTCCACCCATTAGTTTTAGAATCTTTAACCCAGATTTATGAAGCAGCCACTGAAAGACAGGATATAAGAGGAATGATGAATGTTTTAGCGGATATGGTAAAAGACAATTTTGACAGAAAGGATCTTCTCTTGATCCGCGATTTAGATGAGAATGCTTTTAGGGGTATAGACCTCCGATTAGTAGAGAAATATAACTACGATCTTGAAAGGGTAAAGGATATCTCTTATGGAAGAGAGATTCTAAAATCCATTTTGATCTTTACCTTAAATGACAAAACGATAGGAGCAACTGAATCTGATATTCTTCTTTCGGTTTTTAGTCCAACCCAGGGTGAAACTCTAAGTGCACTGATTATGGATCTGGAAAATATATATGGGAAACCACACTATCTACACAAGGAAGGAGATTTTTATCAATTTAGGCATGATTTAAATATCTTTGCTCTTTTGGAAAAAGAAAAGAAAAATATTACTGACGAAAAGATCAAAAATAAAATTGCTGAAATTACCAAGAAAGATGTATTTGAAAACAGAGTCTTCATTTATGGATTTGAAAATATTCCTGATGACAGCAAGACCAAAATGGTAGTCTCTTTGGAATCCTGGGGGGAAAATGATAAGTTAAGAGAAAATATGAGTAATTTTTATCAGGGGAAAACCTGGCAAAATACTTATATCATTATACTGCCCATTAGCGATAGTGTTTTTTCATCTTATGAGATTAAGGAAAAGACAAAAAGACTTCTTGCCGGGGAGCTTTTGCAAGGGCAAGTTGAGGATAAAGACCGAAAAATACAAAAGTTGATTTCTGAAGAAAGAGAGCAAATAGCAGAAAAGATAAAGATCTCTTATGGACGTATAGTAAAATGGGTGGCACGGGGGAAAGAACTTGTTCCAAGATTAATTAATACCCTTCCTGACCTTAGTGCTATCAGGGAAAAGGCGGGAAGTGATCCTTCCTTGGTCGGTGACTTTGTAATTGAAGAGGTAAAGGATAAAGCTGAAGGAGTAAGGCTTGAATTCCTGTTAAACGATTTTAAAAAGTTCAGACGCTTTCCCCAAGTTTTGGACGACGAAGTTATTTTTTCCTGCCTAAGAAACCTTCATCGAGATAAGAGAATTGTAATCCAGGGTGATAGAGGAAAGTGGTATATTGATGAAATACCAAGAAGTCTGGAAAATAGTTTTGTTATTTTTGACCCTAAATATGCTCCCCCAGAGGAAGTAATCGATACAGGAGTAGGAGAAATTCGAGAAGGCGAAGAACAAATAGAAGGTAAGGAACCTCCAAAAGAGAAAGAAATAGGAGTTGAAAGGAGAGAAAAGAAACTACTCCAGCTAAAAGGAAACTCTCCCCGAGTTATCTTAAGTCAGATTGAGGCAAGGACACAGGAGAAAGATTTATTCACGGAAATAAATATCAAGTATCAATTTGCTAAGGAACTTTCAAAACAGGAGATTATGAAATTTATAAAACAACTCCCTCAAGAAGAAGCCGAAATCGAGGGAGAAGTAGAACTCTGGAGAGAAAATGAAATTTAAAACTGATTTGATAACCTCCCTTATAAATTGTGATAATCCCATTCCTTCTGTCTGGGAGGCTCTGCTTAATTTCTGGCTTAATAATGCAGACAGTGACCTGAAAGACTATTATTATCGCGGTGAAGAAGATGCTTTTTTATTTGAAGATTTCCTTTTAAAAACTTACGATGAATTTTTCACCAATCTCCTTCCCCGAGCGTGCTTGAATGAGCCTTCACCATTTCAGAAGGGGACTCATGATATCTGTTTTATAGTAATGGATGGGATGAGTATTCGCGAAGGCGTGTTGATATTTAAGACCTTACAAAAACAAGGAATTACAGCTAAGATAAATTACTTTCTTTCTGCCGTTCCATCCGATACTCTAAGTTTTAGAGAAAAAATTAAATCCGATTTATCTGGTAAAGATAATTTTATAGAAATCAATAACCCTAAGGAGATTAGAATCTCTACCGATGTACGTTATATCTGGTCTTATTTCCCCGATGTTTTATTAGACAAAATCCAGGTAGGTCATACAGTAATATCAGACCTGGAGAATATGTATAAGACCTCGGAAAAGATTATTTTGAGAGTTTTGGAGAGGATAAATTCAAAAAAGATCCTTATCCTTTCTGACCACGGTTATATTCGCTCCGAGCCTGGATTCTCCTTTTCAGTCCCTGATTCCATAAAGAAAAAACTAAGAGAAGCCTTTGGAAGTTCCCGATATATTACAATGGATAAGGCTGAGCTTTCAGACCTTGTTCAAATCGGTTTAGTGGCAGATTTTGCAGGCTATTATCTTGTTAAGTCTAGATACATTTGGCCGGTGCCAGGGAAATACAATATTTACCTTCATGGTGGAATAAGCCTTATGGAATGTTTTGTGCCTGTAATTGAGGTGGAAAGATGAAGACCTTAGAAGAACTGAATCTTAAAGATAATGAGAAAAAGGCATTGCTGGAATTGAAAGAAAAGATACTGGAAAGATTTCCAGATGCGGAAATTATTCTTTATGGTTCAAAGGCAAGGGGAGATGCTGATGAGGAGTCCGACATTGACTTGTTAATCTTAGTAAAAAATAAAGTAGATACAAAATTGGAAGAAGAAATCATCGGACTTGTATACGACTTAGAATTAAAATGGGAGGTTGTGTTTGGGTTACTGATTGAGTCAAAGGATTTTTGGTCAGCACCTTTAGCAAAAGCAATGCCCATTTACTGGAATATAGATAAAGAAGGACTTTTGATATGAATAAAGAGACAAAAGAAATTGTCAACTATAGATTAAAAAGGGCAAGAGAGACCTTAGAAGATGCATATAGGCTATTTCAAAATGACAGTTTATATTCCTCTGTAAACAGGATTTATTATTCTATGTTTTATGCTGTAAATGCATTGCTTCTAACAGATGGTTTGGTATCTTCAAAACATAGTGGTGTAAGAGCTCTCTTCCTCAAAGAATTTGTGAGTAAAGGAAAAGTCGGAAAAAACTTTGGTAGATTTTACTCAGAGATGTTTAAAAGACGCCAAACAAGTGATTACGAAGATCTGGTAGAGATGAAGAAAGAAGATGTTAAAGAATGGCTCAAAAAGGCAGAAGAATTTGTAAACGAAATTGAACGGTTAACTTTAAAAATGATAGAGGAATAGAAATGAAGCCCAGGCCCATTGAAATAGACTTTCCTATTGAACAGGTTAATGAGATTGCCGAAAGGGAGGCTCATGCGAAGGAAAAATTCCGTCCCATTTATTTTATTCATAAATGGTGGGCAAGAAGGCTTGGGAGTGTATTTAGAACTATAGTGCTTTATAGTCTCCTTGACGAGAATGCAAAGGTTCTTGAGAACAATGGAAAATGGCGTCCTGTTACAAAAGAAGAGCTGGAAAACCCCTGGCTCTTGTATCTTAAAGATGTGGATTTAGGCGGAAAGATTGTTCTTGACCCGATGATGGGTGGCGGAACAACTGTAATTGAGGCATTAAGACTCGGTTGTAAGGTGGTGGCTCAAGATCTAAACCCAGTTGCCTGGTTTCTGGTTAAAAAGATGGTTGAGCCTGTAGATATTGATTTGCTGAAAGCGGGATTCAAGAAATTAGAAGAGCAAATTGCGGACGAGATAAAGAAATACTACCGAAATTTATGTCCCAATTGTTTGGAGAAATATTCAAATAACAAAAAGTTAAGCCCTTCAGTTGTGGTAAATGAAGTCTCAGAAAGGTTGCGTGTGCAGGAACCATTACGTCTTTATGAAGAGTATTATTTTGAAGATACTGGAGGCTATAATATAAAAACCGGGCAGAGGGAATTTCCTAAGGTAAAGAATATCTTTGCCGATACAATGTATTACTTCTGGATAAAAGAGATTTCCTGTCTTAACTGTGGTGCAAAGGTTCCTCTTTTTAGAGGATATATGCTTGCCCAAAAAAGAGATGGCAAAGGTTATTATGTAATCTGTCCTGATTGTGGGAATCTTTTTGATGTTGAGGATTACCGAAAGGATACTAAATGTCCCCGATGTAAATGCGAGTTTAATCCTGACAAGGATGGGAATGTAGATGGACAATATTATATTTGCCCAGCATGTGGTCAAAAGAGCAAGATTGTAGAGGCAATCCAGAGAAAAGGAAAACCAACAGAAAGACTATATGCAGTTGAATATTATTGTCCTTCCTGTAATAAGAAAGGCTACAAACAGGCAGATGAATTTGATATAGCCCTTTTTGAGAAGGCAAGAGATGAATATAAGAGCGTTGAGACAGAATGGTTGGGGAAGTATATTCCAAATACAAATATTCCTAAAGGACAGGAAACTTACCCAAGACTTATTGAAAATCATGGTTATAAATACTGGAAAGATATGTTCAATGAACGGCAACTTATTTCATTGGGAAAACTTCTGAAAGTAATACTGGAACTTGATGTGGACGAGAATGTGAGGGAGTTATTGGCGATTACGTTTTCTGAATTTTTAGAATTTCAAAATGGTCTATGTGATTATGCAAGAGATAAGTTGCATTTATATAATTTATTCAAAACTCACGCTTTTCACCCAGTTTTAAACCCTATAGAAAATAATGTGTGGGGTTCAAGGGGTGGTGGAAGAGGAATTTTTAAGAATGAAATTGAAAAGATAATTAAAGGAAAGAATTATAATGAGTTTCCTTTTGAAAAGTATCTGAATAATAGAGCAACGATAAAAAGAACATCTAAAATAAAAATACGAGGCAAAATTGAAGACTTATTTAATAGTAATGGAAATGTCCAGGTTACCTGCGGTGATTCATCTTATCTATCAATTCCTGATAACTCCGTTGATGCGATAATTACAGACCCTCCTTATTATGGCAATGTAATGTACTCGGAACTCTCCGAATTTTATTATTCCTGGCTTCGCCTGGCATTGAAAAATAAATATGAGTATTTCCAAAGTGAACATGTTCCAAATTCAGCAGAGGTAATTGTAAACAATGTTCAGGGAAAAGATGAGAAAGATTTTATTGAAGGCTTGACTGCGGTATTCAAGGAAGGAGGGAGAAAACTAAAAAAAGATGGCATAATGACCTTTACCTTCCATCATCAGGAAGAAAAGGCATGGGGTGCGGTATTGCAATCTGTTTTGAATGCAGGTTTTTATATAAGTTCAATTTATCCTGTGCAATCTGAATCAAGCGTCAATCCTCACATCTTCCAGAAAGCTAATGTTCGCTACGATATGGTCATAGTCTGCCGAAAAAGAGAAAGTAAGCCCGAGAGAAAACACTGGTCTTTGCTTGAAGATGAGATCTACTTCAAAGTAGAAGATGAACTGAAAAGACTGGAAAAGCACAAAAAGAACCTCTCATCAGAAGATGTATTTGTGGTAACCATTGGCAAATGCCTTGAGGTTTATTCCAAGCATTATCCAGAAGTTTACAAAGGTGAGCAAAGGGTCTCCATCGATGAGGCACTCTCTACTATCCGAGAGATTGTAGATTCTCAATTAATGCACACAAGATTTAATCAGGTTGCTAATGAAACTGATACCATGACTGCAATTTATATATTTTATCTTGCGGGTAAGACAGATGTTTCTTACGAGGTACTTAATAAGGCTTTAAAGATGCGAAATCTCGAAGCCAAAGAGGTCATAGATTCCGGGCTCGTGGAAAGAGAAGGGAATCAACTCCTTGTTTTAACCCCATCGGCGAGAAAAGAAAAAATAGAGTCCAAACGCAGAGAAAATCTTTCTGTAATTGATAGAGTCCATTATCTTTACTGGCTCTTTAAAAACGATAAGTTTTTCTCCTTTGAAAAAACACTTTCTAAGATGGAAAAGGCACTCTGGAAAAATGAGAGGGTCTTTAAGGCACTTGAATATCTAAACGATATTGAAAATGACAGAACTTATGCTGATATAATGAAGTTAATAAAAGACAGGTGGTAAAAAATGGACATAGGTTTTAACATTATTCACAAGAGTAATCCGGATATTTTTAAAGAAAAAATAAGCATTATCCAGTTTCTTAAGGACCTGAATAAAGGAAAGAAATTCCCGCCTGATTTTGCGGTTCTGGGGCTTGATACTCTTCTTTACTATGCTGATGATAGAGAGAGGATAGCAAAATACATAAGAAATCTTCTTCAGGATAATGCCAATCAACTTGTTGCAGGAAATTATATTGTTCAAATTATCATAGAAGGTGATATAAAGGTTGTGGAAAGCGATGAAAGACCAAGGGTAGTTTATAAAAATGAAGAATTTCCTCTCTATCCTGTAAAGGAAGAGTAAAGCGATTAGATTTAAAACACTTCCATGCCCCACTTAATCCTTTATCATGAAAGAAGAATGGGAAAGCTGGCATCTTCATCATCTGGCAAGAAGAGCCAGAGTTTTTGGTATAGAAAAGAGGTTAATAAACGCCCTTGAAAAGGCAGGATGGTATCTTGCCAAAAATAAAAATATCCCTTCCTCGTTTTATCCAGCTTTAGAAGACTCATTTAAAAGGCTTGCGGTAATTAAAGATTTCGACAAAACCTGTGATGATAAAGATTGCCCTATATGCAAAAAAGTAAAGAAAAATTATTCCGTAGATGTCATTTCTCTTAAGCCTCACGAACTTTCTGTAGAGCTTTATAGATGGCAAAAGGAAGCAAAGAGAGCATGGTGGGAGAACAATGGAAGAGGAATTGTAAAGGTAGTAACAGGGGCGGGTAAAACAATTTTTGCTTTATCCTTAATCTCGGATCTTTATTACTCCACTGCCTATAAGGAAGGAAATCTTAAAACCATCATTATAGTGCCTACCTCTGCTCTCCTTGACCAGTGGCTTGTTGGTTTACTGGATAAGTTAAATATTCCCAGAGAAAAAATAGCAGTATTTTACAGTAAGGAAAAAGAGTCTCTCGATGGGAAAATATTCATACTCTATATCATAAATTCAGCAAGAGAGTATATCGCAAAACATGCTCAAACCCATTTTAAAGAAACTGATACTTTTTTAATTGTCGACGAGTGTCATCGTTATGGTAGTAAGAAAAATTCAAGAATATTTCAGGTTAATTACTCTTATACCCTTGGTCTTTCTGCAACACCAGAAAGATTCGGTGACCTTGGATTTGAGGAAAAGATTTCGCCAAACTTAGGAGATATAATTTATACCTATTCATATAATGATGCTTTGAGGGACGGAATTATTCCTCCTTACAAGCTTATAAGGATAAAAGTAAAACTCACAGACCAGGAGTATGCCCAATATGAAGAGTATACAGATCAAATTAGCAAAGTAAGCAAGATATTATTTTCAAGATACCCGGAATTAGAAGCAATTAAACCTTCTGATTTTTTCAAGAAATTGGGTTCTTTGTATGAGAAAACCGAGGATAATTTAATTGCACGATACACCTCTTTGCTGAATTTACGAAAAGGGATAATTCATACATCAAGTTCAAAACTTTCAGCCTTGAAATGGCTGATAACTAATGAAAACCTGAAAAATGAAAGAGTGCTAATTTTCCATGAGAGGATTGAAGTAGCAGAAAAGATTTATGAATATCTTGAGGGAAAGGGTTTAAAGGTGGGTATATATCATGCAGATATGCCTTTTGAGCAAAGGCTGGAAAATATCTCTAATTACCGAAAAGGGAATACTAACATACTAGTTTCCTGTCGTGCCCTTGATGAAGGCTTTGATGTTCCGGAGTCAAATACCGGTATTATAGTTGCAGGAACAAGTAGCGTAAGGCAATGGATTCAGAGAATGGGAAGAATTTTAAGAAGAATGCCTGGTAAGGAATTTTCCCGAATCTATGTAGTATTTGTGGACATTGTTGAAAAAGATGTTTTCAGAGAAACAGAACTTAGAGAATTTGAAAAAGAGGCACTGAGTGTGGAATATATTAACCTGACCTTTAAATAGATCCGCCGATTAAATACATAACGAAGATTCGGGGTCAGGTCTTGAAATATCACTTTTTTATTTTCCCTCTATTGGATAATAAATCGGGGTCAGGTCTTGAATCTTGAATTTCTTTACCTAAAAACATTTAACCTTGACATCACAACATCGAATATAAACTTAAAGTATTACAAGTAATTTTCAAGTTCTTCATTTAGAAATGGTAGTCTGAACTAAGTTCAGCCTACCATTTTTTTTAAAAATTCAAGATTCAAGACCTGACCCCGACTGACCCCCATGATAAACTGCACCAGAGTACTCTATTCTCAAGGGTCTCGCCATGTAATCATATTGCATCGCTTATGTGATACTTATTTGATATTTCAAGACCTGACCCCAGTGGCGGCGAGGAGAAATGAGGATTATGCAATAATTTCAAAAAAAAGTTATTGACACCATCTGAAGTAAATGTAACAATAGTTACATGAGATGGCTATTTTTTTCATACAGCCTTCCGTCTGAGCCGTCAAAGGCAAGGGTTTTTGTCTGGCGGCAACTTAAAAAACTCGGAGCCATCAACTATCAAACAGTCTGGGTAATTCCATATTCAAATGAGAGCGTGAATGAACTCAGGAAACTGATCGAAACTATAGAAGGATACAAGGGTGAAGGGATGCTAATTGAAGGAAAGGCGCTTGACAAGAATCAGGAGCAACGAATTCATATGGCATTTATTGAATCAAGGAATGAGGAATATCAGGAAGTGATAGAGAAATGTGAAGACTTCTTTAAGGAGATAAAGTTCGAAATAGAAAGGAAGAATTTTATTTTTGCAGAAGTGGAAGAGAATGAAGAGGAACTTGAAAAGCTGAAACAATGGTTGAAGAAGATCGAGAAAAGGGATTTTGTGAAAGCTCCTCTGAGGAAGATAGCCATCGAAAAAATAAAAGAGTGTGAGAAGATGTTCGATGATTTTGCAAAAAAGGTTTACGAAAAAAGTCAGGATAAGAAACAATGGAGAAAAGCATAAAGAATAAGAGAAAGTTTTTTGGCTTCGGAAGGAACGTTTTTGTTGCCGGGCTCGTGAGTTTTTTTATGGATGTAAGCTCAGAGATGATTTATCCACTTGTGCCTCTTTTCCTTGCGAACGTTCTCGGAATTAATAAATCAGTTATTGGCCTTATCGAAGGTATTGCGGAATCAACTGCGAGTCTACTCAAAGTATTTTCAGGTTGGTTCTCAGATAAGATAGGTAACCGCAAATGGCTTATGGCTGCAGGTTATGGAATATCCACTCTAAGCAGACCCATTGTTGCCCTTGCAACAGGATGGCATCATGTTCTGGGGTCACGTTTCATGGACAGATTCGGCAAAGGAATCCGCACTGCTCCACGAGATGCAATCATCGCCGAGTCTTCAGAAAAAACACATCTTGCAAGGGCATTCAGTTTTCACCGTTCACTTGATACAATGGGTGCTGTCGTGGGTCCTGCGTTGGCTTTCCTCTTTCTTGGTATATTTTCAAACAATTACAGGGCAGTCTTTTGGCTGTCGATAATTCCAGGAGCCATTGCTGTACTTTTAATTATCTTCTTTATTATAGAAAAAAAGAAAACCACAACAGCTTACTCGGAGAGACCAAAACTGACACTAAAACATTTTGACTGGAAATTTAGGGTCTTTGTAGCAATTGCAACCTTATTTGCATTAGGCAACTCCAGTGATGTATTTCTTATTCTCAGGGCTCAACAGATAGGTATACCGACTGTCATGATTCCTATAGTTTACCTTCTATTCAATCTTGTCTATTCCTTCTCGGCTATTCCTGCCGGAATCGTAGCAGACAAATTCGGAAGGAAAAAGGTGATACTTCTCGGTTTTATCCTTTTTGCCATACTATACTACGGATTTGCAGTAGCAAAGGATGCCACTACAATATGGTTTTTATTCGGTTTCTACGGTATCTTTATGGGACTTACAGAGGGTATACAAAAGGCATTTCTTGCTACTATAATACCGCCTGATTTCAAGGCTACAGCCTTTGGTGTTTATAACACCGCCATAGGTATAGCAACATTCCCTGCAAGCCTTATCGGTGGATGGCTATGGGATTATGTTTCTCCAGCAGCAACATTTTATTATGGTGCGATAATGGCTGGTTTATCTTCTGCGATGTTTATCGCTTATATAACTGCAATAAGCAAGACAAAAAAAACCGGCAGTCAAATCTGACCTGATGTTATTTCCAAAATTAAAAGGGGTCCTTTTCACACCATTCCCTCGCATTTTGAAACATCTTAATCCACGGTGATACATTCAAACCAATCTTCCATTCTTCTGGTAGATAAGCCCATTGCCATTTAAGGAATGTCCGCTCGGGGTGAGGCATCATCGCAAGATGCCTACCATCTGTCGAGCACAATGCAGCAATTCCATATCTTGAACCATTTGGATTAAATGGATATGACTCTGTTACTTCCCCATCATCATTCACGTATCTCAAAGGTGCAAGCCATTTATCTATGACTGCTTTTTCAATATCTTCATCAGGGAAGAATACTCTACCCTCACCATGAGCTATCCATATCCCAAGAATTGAGTCCTCCATACCTTTAAGCATTATAGAAGGACTTGGTAAAATCCTAACCGCTAAAAACCTTGACTCAAATCTATTCGACTTGTTTCTAATGAATCTTGGTTTTTTGATATCTGCAATACCATACCATGGCACCCAACCAAGCAATGCCATAAGTTGACAACCATTGCAGACCCCGAGGCTAAATGTATCAGGTCGTGAATAAAACTCTTGAAACTCTTTATAAAGCAAATCATTATATTTGATAACTCCTGCCCAACCTTTTGCAGAATCCAACACATCTGCATAACTAAACCCACCAACAAATGCAACCCCTCTGAATTCTCTCAAGCTTATCCTTTCTTCGAGCAGATCGGTCATCGTAACATCCCAAACATCAAAACCAGCATGATAAAATGCTGCCGCCATCTCCCTGTCACCATTACTACCTTCTTCTCGAACTATCGCAACCTTTGGCTTTCTATCCCTCATTATCAAATCTTCAGGGGTCTCTTTAGGCACAAACGATAAACGATATGTCATACCTTTTCTATCAAAATTTATTCTTCTTTCTTCGTCAACACATTCAATATTTGCCTGAAGTCTATCAAGTCTATAGCTTGTCTCCTCCCATATCGCTCTGAGATTCCTCATATCTTCATTCAATATTTGAATGCCATTAATACTCAAGCTTACAATCTTCTCCCTTAAAGTCCTTCCGATTACTTGAAAAGGCACGCGATGCTTTCTAATCAGCTCCAAAATATATTCTTCATGTTCTTGTAAATACTCTATTATCACTCCAAGCTCTTCTGAAAAAAGTACCTTAAGGGAATCCCGCTCATTCATAACCCTTTTGAAATTCATATCTATTTCTATACCACAATTTCCTGCGAACGCCATCTCAAGCAAAGCCACTATCAAACCACCTTCGCTCCTATCATGACCAGATAGGATAAGATCTTTATCAATAAGCTCTTGAATAAGGTTGAATGTCCCTTTCAATAAGTTAACATCATCGAGATCAGGCGGCACTTTACCAAGTTGCCTATACACATAAGCAAATGCACTACCACCAACCCTGTATTTACCCTTCCCAATATCAACATAAATTAGCTTACTCTCACCAGGCTTCTTTATATATGGGGTGATAATCTTTCTAACATCAAGACAAGGTGCATAAGCAGATATAACGAGTGCACCTGGTGCTTTAACTACCTCTTCCCTACCAGATTCACTAAATACCTTTGCTGCCATAGATAAGCTATCCTTACCACCATCTATTGCAATCCCAAGCTTAATCATAATATCTCTTAAGCTAACTGCAGCCTTATAAATATTCGCCCCCTCACCTTTAAGCTTTGCAGCCCACATCCAATTAGCAGAACATTTTAAATCTTCAAGACGGGTTAATTTAGCCCACATAATATTAGTAATCGCTTCACCGACACTCATCCGTGCCATCGCCTCTGGATCAATCAAACCAATGATGGGACATTCTCCTATTGAAATAGCTGAACCTGTATAATCAAAATGGCTTTGTGCAACTACAGCAACATCTGACAATGTTATCTGAAGTGGTCCTACACATTGTTGTTGAGCTATAAGACCTGTTACAGACCTATCTACTTTATTAGTCAAGAACCTCTTAGAACCAACAGATAATAGCCTTAATACTCTATTCAGTGCTTCTCTAATGCTTATATCTTTAGGCAAACGTAAAGGTTTCAATTTTATATGTTCAGTGTCGATATGAAATTCTTTCTGAGGCATATCTCCAAGAATCTTCGATAACTCAAGATTTACAGGTGTTGTCCCATCTTTCTCATCATAAAGGACAATATAACCATCTCCAGTTATCTCTCCAATTACTGAAAAAGGAACCTTCTCCCTCTTACACAGCTGAGTGAATAAATCAATATCTTCTCTTTTTATTAACAATGCATCGTTTTCCTGGTATTCAGCACCCCAAATCTCCAAAACAGATAAAGTACTATCCCCTAAAAGTATCTTCCTAATATCAATCCTTGCCCCTTCTGGATAAATAATCTCCTTTACAACATTACAGTTGCCACCAGCGCCCTGGTCATGAATGCTTACAATAGGATTTTTGTCACCCATCTCAACACAAGCCCTTATTACCCGATTTAGTTTTTGTTCCATCTCCGCATCACCTCTCTGCACAGCGCTGAAATCCAACTCTTCAACATTCTCTCCCTGAATCATACTCGATGCGGAACCTCCACCAATACCTATCCTATAAGCAGGTCCGCCTACCTTTACGACAAGCATGCCTTTCTCTGGTTTGCCTTTCTCAATATGTCTACTATCAATTTGTCCTACTCCACCTGTAAACATAATCGGCTTAATCCACTCCCTTCTTTCTCCATTTGGAGTCCTTAAGCCAAATGACCTTGTAAATCCTTGTATTACTGGTTCTCCGAACTTATTGCCATAATCAGATGCCCCATTACTTGCCTCTATCTCAATCTGAAGAGGAGATGCGATATTAAAAGGATAATTAAAAGAAGTGTCTTCCCATGGGAGAACATAGCCCGGGATCCTAAGATTTCCAACACAATATGCTGCTGTCCCAGCAATCACAAGAGAACCCCTCCCCGTTGCGTGAACATCCCTAATCCTACCACCAGTTCCTGTTTCAGCTCCCGGAAACGGTGCAACACCAGTAGGAAAATTATGTGTTTCAGCTGTAAATATAACATGGTAAAAAACATTCTCTTTCTTAAATCTCGCTGGCAAATTAGGATTCTCAGGTATAATAGTAGTAACATTAAAACCTTTGATAGCACTGGAGTTATCCTTAAATGCAATGATACTATTTTGGGGATTATTCTTTAATGGTTCTTTTATTAGGTCTAAAAGTGTATGGGGTATCTCTTTATTATCTATTATCAACCTGCCTTTGAAGAACCAATGTCTTGAATGCTCACTATTTGATTGTGCAAGATCAAAGCATTCTACGTTTGTTGGATTTCGCCTCAGTTCATTCACAAATAGGTTGTAGTAATAATTAATATCCCAATCATCAAAACCAAGTCCCATCTTCACATTTATATCTTTTAAAGCCTCAACTCCTTTTTCTATCAAAGGAACATAATATACTGGTTCAGGTTCTTTACCTGTCTCAAACGTCTTAAGAGGTTCAAGATACTCACATTCAGTCATCCTATCATGTATTAAATTAAGAAATCTTAGATACTCTTCGCCAAACTCACGCAATAAAATCTCCCTTCTTAAGTCTCTTCTATTCGTATATAGTTTATATCTCCTTGATCTTTCAATCCTGACTATCTTCTTCAGTCCACATCCATGACATATTGATACTGCATTCGTCGACCATGCAGTTGTAAAATTCATCCTCGGACCCACCTCAACAACAAAACCACCTGTTTCACTCACCTGACCCAAAAAACTTACACTACTGAAGTTTTCTGGCTCAAATGTCTCTGAGAGAAGCCATCTAAGAATGTCTAATTCATCTCTTGAAAGCTCTTCTATTACGCCAACATTAAAACAATATTCGGTATCAATATCGAGCACATCAAAAGAAAAGATGTCCCTCAAAACATGCAAAAGACTATTTTTATCAGATTGTGAAAGAATCGGTCTTCTATAAAAATGCAAAATATCCATCTTTTCGAATTTATTTTGTAAATTATATTTATGACAAGGTTAACCAAAAACCCTTTTGAAGATGATATCTATATTTTTAAAATAATATTTTAAATCAAATATACTGTTTATCTCCTTTTTACTTAAGTACTTCCTCACCTCTTTATCCTTTAGCAATATATCTTTAAATTCGACACCTTTTCTCCAGCTTAACATAGCATTTTTTTGAACAATATCATATGCTTGTTCTCTTGTAATGCCTTTATCTATGAGTGCCAATAAAACCCTCTGTGAATTATATAGACCATAGCTCCTTCCTAAATTCTCCTTCATCCTCTTTGGATATACACGTAACCCGTCAATAATACCTTTTAATCTGTGTAGCATATAATCTATGAGTATAGAAGAATCAGGTATTATTATACGTTCAACTGAAGAATGTGATATATCCCTCTCATGCCATAAAGCTATATTTTCAAGAGAAGCCATTGCATAAGCCCTAACCAACCTCGAAAGACCTGTTAAGTTTTCGCAACCAACAGGGTTTCTCTTATGTGGCATAGCAGATGAACCCTTTTGCCCAGCGCTAAAAGGCTCCTCAGCCTCAAGAACTTCAGTACGTTGCAAATGCCTTATCTCCACTGCAATCTTCTCAATTGACGACGCCACTAATGCAAGGGTCAAAAGATATTCAGCATGTCTATCTCTCTGAACAACCTGTGTCGCAATTGGCTCAGGTTTCAGGCCAAGCTTTTTACAAACCTTCTCTTCAATAACAGGTGGGACATTAGAAAAAGTACCTACCGCTCCTGAAAGCTTTCCAACGCTAACGACATCCTTTACCCTTTCCATTCTTATTAAATTTCTTTTCATATCTTCATACCATAAGGCAAATTTCAAACCGAATGTTATCGGTTCTGCATGAACTCCATGACTTCTTCCAATCATGGGTGTATCTTTGTATCTAAATGCTTGTTTCTTAAGAACGTTCATTAGATCTTCTATATCCTTGATTATTATTTCAGATGCATCGCGCATAAGTAATGCGAGTGCTGTATCAAGGATATCTGATGATGTAAGACCTTTGTGAATGAATCTCGATTCTGGTCCAACGTTATATGCGACAGAAGTTAAAAATGCAATCACATCGTGCTTTACAACCTTCTCTATCTCGTCTATCTTTTTTATATCAAATTTAGCTTTATCTTTTATGATATTAACTGCATCAATAGGTATCTCCCCAATCTCAGCCCATGCTTCACAAACAGCTATCTCTATATCAAGCCATTTTTGATATTTTGTTTCTAAATCCCATATCTTCTTCATCTCTGGTCGCGTATACCTATCTATCATATTCAATACCCTCCAAAAATGTTTTTGATATTCTAACACCTCATACCCTTGCAAAAAAAGCCAATTTTGTGTTAACCTTTAAATCCTGAAGAATAATGCCGCTTGAATTCTTTGTTGTCAGAAGAAAAAGGGCTTTTTAATAAGAGGAGGAAATTTTAAAAATGGTTGTAGCAATGAAAGAATTACTTGAAGCTGGTGTACATTTTGGGCATCAAGTTAAAAGATGGCACCCCAAAATGAAAAAATATATATTTGGCGAGCGCAATGGAATATACATAATAGACTTGCAAAAAACAGTCAAAGGTCTTGAGGATGCTTATGAGTTTATTAAGAATGTGGCTATGACAGGAGCTCCTATCCTCTTTGTAGGTACTAAAAAACAATCTCAGGATGCTATACAAGAAGAAGCTCAAAGAGCTGGCGCCTTTTATGTAAACCAGAGATGGTTAGGCGGTATGTTAACCAACTTTTCCACAATCAGAAAAAGCATAGAAAAACTTAAAAAGATTAAACAAATGAAGGAAGATGGAACACTCGACAAACTAACGAAAAAAGAGGCAGCATCTATTGAAAAAGAACGTGAAAAACTTGAAAGATACCTTTCAGGCATAAAGGAGATGCCAACTCTTCCTGGTGCAATATTCGTCGTTGACCCAAAAAAGGAAAGGATAGCTGTTGCTGAAGCAAGAAAATTATCAATTCCTATTGTGGCAATAGTCGATACAAATTGCGATCCAGACGAAGTGGACTATGTCATCCCGGGGAATGACGATGCTATCAGGTCAATCAAACTTATAACATCTAAGATAGCAGATGCAATAATAGAAGGCAGAGAATCTTTATCGAAGAAACTCGCTGAAGAGTCTGAAAAGAAAGAAATAGAAGAAAAAATATCACAAGAAGAAACTGAGGTATCGTAATGGCAGAAATAACAGCAGAAAAAGTTAAAGAACTTAGAGAAAAAACAGGTGCAGGGATGATGGAGTGCAAGAAAGCACTCGTTGAAAGCAATGGAGACTTTGAAAAAGCAATTGATATATTAAGGCAAAGGGGCCTTGCAACGGCTTCAAAAAAAGCAAGTAGAACTGCATCTGAAGGCCTCATAGAATCTTATATACACATGGGGAAAATAGGTACAATTGTTGAGATAAACTGTGAAACTGATTTCGTTGCAAGAACAGATGAATTTAAGGAACTCGCAAAAGACATTGCTATGCATATTACTGCTACAAATCCAGTGTATCTATCAAGAGAAGAGGTCCCAGCTAATGTATTAGAAAGAGAAAAACAGATATACAGAGCACAGATTTTAAATAAACCACCTCAAGTAGTCGAGAAGATTATAGACGGCAAACTTGAAAAATTCTTTTCCGAGACATGTCTTCTTGATCAGATATTCATAAAAGACCCTGAACAAAAAAAGACGATTAAAGATATCGTCAATGAAAAGATTGCCAAGTTCGGCGAAAACATCGTCATTAGGAGATTTGTAAGATTCCAATTAGGAGAAAAGACAACAGAAAAACAAATCTAAAATATAAGAGGATACTCCTAAAAATTAGCGGTGAGGCTATGATGGGAGATAAAAGCTATGGTATTGACCCTCAAACAGTCGATTTTATCGCAAAAGAGATAAAAGAAGCAACAGAGATGGGTGTAGAAGTTGCAATAGTAATCGGTGGTGGTAATATATTTAGAGGTGTCGAGGCAAGTGTTAAAGGTATTGAGAGGGCATCTGCAGACTATATGGGGATGTTAGCTACAGTAATCAACGCTCTTGCATTACAAAATGCACTCGAAAAACAGGGTGTACCTACAAGGGTCCAATCTGCGATAGAGATGAAAGAACTCGCCGAACCATATATTAGACGCAGGGCAATCAGACATCTTGAAAAAGGTAGAACAGTTATCTTTGCAGCTGGAACTGGTAACCCATACTTTACAACAGACACTGCCGCATCTTTAAGGGCTATGGAGATTGGCGCGGATGTTATATTGAAGGCTACAAAAGTCGACGGTATATATTCATCAGACCCAGTCAAAGACCCCACTGCAAAAAAATATGACTCCCTCTCATATATAGATGTCCTTAATAAAGGTCTTACTGTCATGGATTCTACTGCAATTTCACTATGTATGGACAACAACTTACCTATTATCGTGTTTAATCTAAGAAATAAATCAAATATTAGAAAAATCCTTGAAGGGAGAAAAATTGGGACTATTGTAAGGGGGAACAATGGAACAGGAAATAAAAAGAAAAACTAATGAGCGTATGTCCCGAACAATAGAGATATTCAAAAAAGAACTTGCATCTATAAGAACTGGAAGAGCATCTTTAGCTCTACTCGATGGAATCATGGTAAATTACTATAATAACCCAACACCTTTACAACAATTGGCAAGTTTAAACATCCCCGAGAGCAGGCAGATTGCTATTCAGCCTTGGGACCCAAAGATAATCCCTGATATTGAAAAGGCAATTCTAAAATCTGACCTTGGTCTCACACCCACTAATGACGGTAAGATTATTAGGATTACAATACCTCCATTAACTGAAGAACGTAGAAAACAACTTGTGAAAACCGTTAGGAGAAAGGCTGAAGACGCAAGGGTTGCAATTAGAAATATTAGAAGAGATATAAACGAAGAGATCAAGAAATTAGAGAAAGAAAAGCATATTAGCGAGGACGTTGTTAAGAAACTTCACGAAGAGATTCAGAAGATAACAGATTCTTACATCTCAAAAGTCGACGAAGTATTAAATCATAAAGAAAAGGAAATAATGGAGGTATAAAATCACTAATAGGAACTTTATACTCAAGGTAACTGATGCTAATCTTTCTGATATACAGAAAGCCCTTCAGTCTGCTGGAATTAAGGTAAGAAGCATAATAGAATTATACAAGGAAGAGAAAAATGAAAAAACAGGAACAGAAAAAAAAGAAAACAACTAAAAAAGAAAGAAGTAAAACTAAATTAACTTCAAAAAAGCAGAAAAAGACTTCAAAAATCGTAGATAAGCCGGCTAAACAAAAAAGAAAGGAATCCTTAAAAACACCACAAAAAACAACAAAAAAACTGAAACCAGAAGATATTAGAAAAGCCGAATTAAAAAAACTTCTACTTAAAAAAAGGGAAGAGGTAGTAAGAGAAGCAAAAATAGAGATCTCAAAATACATAAAGGGTGAGACTAAGCAGCTTGTTGATACAGCCCTTGATGATGGTGATTGGTCAATCGTTGACCTATCAGAAGACATAAGCCTTAAACAATTAAATACACATAGAGAGAATCTCCAGAAGATTGATGAGGCTTTAAGAAAGCTTGAAGAAGGGACATATGGTATTTGTGAGGATTGTGGAGAAGAGATTAGCGAAGAAAGACTCAAGATTATGCCATTTGCTATCTATTGTATTGACTGCCAAGAAAAGCGAGAACAATTAGAAGAGATGGAGAAAAAGGAAGGTTTACTCTAAGAATACTAATTAACCCTTCCATAAATCTCATCAAGTATCTCTTTTGCCCCTGCTTCAAGAATCTTTTCAGCAAGTTCTATTCCTGCTTTTTCGGGCTTTTCGGGATTACCGCTAATATCATGCTTAATCATTCTTTCACCTTTCAAATCTCCAACAAGTCCAGCAACATATAGAATTGATAAATCTGAATTTAGAGTTGCATGGGCTGCGATAGGTACCTGACAACCGCCTTCAAGACGTTTAAGAAACGCCCGTTCTGACCTAACACAAATAGATGTATTTAGATGGTTAAGTGGTTTTATAATGTCATTAATGAATTCATCATCTACCCTGCATTCTATCCCTATAGCTCCTTGACCAATTGCTGGAAGACTTAAATCAAAAGGGATAACCTCTGTTATCCTATTTTCGAGCCCAAGTCTTTTAAGCCCTGCAGTAGCAACAACAATCGCATCATACTGACCTTCATCTAATTTCCTTAATCTCGTATCAAGATTCCCTCTTAATTGTTCTATTCTAAAATCAGGTCTTAAATTCAATAACTGGCACGAACGCCTAAGGCTGCTCGTCCCAATCCTTGCACCCTGCGGTAGATCAAAAATTATATCCTTATTCGTCCTTTTAACAATAATATTTTTAGGCAATACTAATGAATCACTTGGATCCTCTCTCTCACAGATAGCAGCAAGATGAAGTCCTTCTAAAAAATCAGTTGGGACATCTTTCATACTATGAACAGCTATATCCACATCTTGTCTTAACAACGCCTCCTCAATCTCTTTCACAAACAGACCCTTACCGCCTATCTTAGCAAGGGGCACATCAAGAATCTTATCACCTGTTGTTTTTATCTTCACAATATCAAAGATTAAATCAGGATAAAGTTTCTCTAATTTACTTTTAACCCATTCAGCCTGCCACATGGCAAGTTTACTTCCTCGCGTTCCAATTAAAACTCTATCTTTTCTTTTCATCTTCAAGCCCATACAATCTTCTTATTACTGCGACAAGTACCTCTTTATCTTCTGAGCTATTTTTTAAAGCAGCAGTCGGTGGGTGGATAAGTTTATTAATTATTGCACTTGCCATACACTCTATAGCTTCTTTCTCCTCATTACTAAGATTATTTAATTTATTTAAAAGCCTTTCTAATTCTTCCTTCTTAATCTCCTCTGCCTTTTCTCTTAAGGCAACAATAGTGGGTACAGAATCAAGAGATTCCTGCCATTTTATGAATTTTTCGACCTCTTCATCTACAATTTTTTCTGCTTTCTCTGCCTCCTTTTTTCTCTCGAATATATTTGCATCTACAACTCCCTGAAGATCATCTATGTTATAAAGATAAACATTCTCGAGGTCATTTATCTCTGGATCAATATTCCTTGGTACGGATATGTCTATAATAAAAACTTGCCTTTGCCTTCTTTCTCTCATTACCTTATGCATCTGACTTTTTGTGAGGATATAAGTCGGCGCACCAGTAGAGCATATTACAATATCAGTCCTGACCATTTCATTTATGAAATCATCGAATCTAACAGCTTTTCCCTTCAGCTCTTTAGCAAGCTCACATGCACGCTCATATGTCCTATTAGATACTAAAACTTCTTTTACACCACTTGTTATCAAATGTTTAGCAGCAAGCTCTGCCATCTCCCCAGCACCAAGTAACATAAATACCTTTTTTGAAAGATCTGTAAATATTTTTTTTGCAAGCTCAACTGCTGCAAAACTTATAGACACTGCATTTTCTGCAATCTTTGTCTCAGTCCTAACCCTTTTTGCTACTGATATAGCCTTTTTCATCAATTTATTAAGCAGTACACCCGTCGTCTTTTTCTGAAGTGCAAGTTCGAATGCATCTTTTACCTGCCCAAGTATCTGTGGTTCACCAACAATCATAGAGTCGAGACTTGATGCAACCCTAAATATATGTCTTACTGCCTCCTTATCAGTGTATATGTATAAAGCCCTATTTAGTGATTCCAAGGGGATATTATGAAAACTTGAGAGAAAGCCTTTTATGTCAAGTATTGCCTTATCAACATCAGAAACATTTGCATAAAGTTCAACCCTGTTACATGTTGATAAAATAATCCCCTCCTCAACAACAGACAATTCTTTAAACGCTTTGAGCCCTTCGTCAAGTTTACTTCCATTGAAAGCAAACTTTTCTCTAACTTCGATATCTGCCGTATTGTGATTTAAACCAATAACAAGAGCATTCATAGAAAAACGTGAAGACCTTTTTTTAATAATTTAATGCCAAAAAATGCAATAAGAATAGTTAAGAAGCCTATTATAGACAATAATGCAGCTTTTCTACCCCGCCATCCACTAACAAGTCTTGCATGAAGTATAATCGCATATATTAACCATGTTATTAATGACCATACTTCTCTTGGATCCCAATTCCAATAACTTCCCCAAGCAGTCTGTGCCCATAATGCACCAGAAATAATAGCAAGTGTTAACAAAGGGAATCCTATTGTAATTAAACGATAATTCATTTCATCAAGTGTCTGAATGCTTGGTAATCTATCAAAAAGACCTGTAAGTTTTTTAGATTTTACATAATGCTCTTGTATTAAATACATCATACCAATCCCAAACGACATCGCAAATGCTGCATTACCAAGAAATGCAAATAATGTGTGTATCCCAAGCCAATAGCTCTTTAGCACTGGTGTAAGAGGCTTTATCTCTCGCGGGAGTAAAGATGATGAGAGCATTAATAAAAATATAATAGGGAGGATGAAGGAAGAAAGAAGCGCTATCTTATATCTGAACTCGAGAAAGAAGAAAAGTAAAACTATACACCAAGCAAAAAACGAGCTCGCTTCATGGGGGTTTGTAATTGGTATATGTCCACCAACAACATATCTATAAATGATGCAGGATGTATGTAGCAAAAAGCCAAAGATTGTTAAGATAACAATCAACCTCGATGTTATCTTTGAGCTTTTAAAAAACTCAGTAATACTAAATATAGTAGCTGCAAAATAGAATGTTAGAGCAAGTTCAAATAATATAATATCCATTAAAAACAACCAAGTTCGCAGTTAGTTATCTTTATCCTTAACTCGTTCGCAATCCTACCAACATCTTTTGATGGGACATTAAGTTCTTCAGCTATCTTCCGTGCTGAAAAGCATGATATTTTGCCATTATTTGATTTACTAATTAATAATTCTTTTATCTTTTCATCTTTTTCGTCAAATTTCAAATGGATTAACCTCCTTTCAAAACATATATTATATATTCCTCAAAACTCAGCAATCGACAATAAAAAACAAACAAAACTTCTTCTTAATAAATTAAGCTATTCTAATAACCCTAATCTATTATTGTAAATGATAACCTTACACATCTATAATCATAACCAAAATTTAAATAAATAATTTAAAAGTATATAGACCAAAAATAACAACTATCAAAATAACCAAAAAAATGACTGCGAATATGAGTATCTTCCTTTTTCGATAATCTTTAGATTCTTTAAAATTACCCTTACCCCCTATATCTATATCATTATATTTGTAGCTCTCTTCAACTCCTGCTATAGGTTTTCTATGTATTTCGAGTAATTCAGAGACTTTAAACTCTTTATACTCTACTTCTATCTTTTCCCCTGTAGAGCCCTTGATTTCTTTACCGCATGCTCCACATACATTACTATTATCTTTTATCTTATTACCACAATATGGACAAATCATATTTTTTTATATATATAAACTTTATCAATTGTAACACCAAAAAGATTAAAAAATATAGTTAAAGATGTAGGTCATTAAGACGAGTTATCTAAAAGCTGAGACAGTTCACAAATACCAAAAGTAAACAATACAACAATTAGAAGTTAATCCTCCTTCGAGCTTGAAATCACATATTCGAGAAAGGTTTCATAAGCCTTTGGAAGGGTTCTCTTCTTATGCTTTACAATATAAAACCTGCGTCTAATATTAATATTGGCAAGGTCAATCTTTCTCAATATTCCATAATTTATCTCATCCTCCACTGAATACTTTGATAGTATTGTAACGCCTAACCCAGCTTTAACAGCCTGCTTAACAGCATCTGTCGATCCAAATATACCGTTTATATGTAACTTATCAATGGTGATACCTTTTCTTTCGAGAAACTTTTCGGTCTCCCTTCTTGTCCCTGAGCCTTCCTCTCTTAATATAAAAGGGTACTTTACAAACTCTTGCAAGGTCATCTTATTATTATTTACGACCGATGGGGCAGATACTGCAATCAACTCATCATCTATATATGAAATGTATTCTACATGCTCATTACTAAGCTTCGCACCAACTATACCAAGAAGTAAATCATGATTCATCACATTTTCAATAATCCCACCAGAATCTGAAATCAAGATCTGGTAAGATATTGAAGGGTATCTTTTTTGAAAACCTGAGATAATCTTAGGTAATATATAAACACCCGGAATTGTACTTGCACCGATTACAATCCTACCTGATACATCCTTTCTTACCTCTGATATAGCCTCCTTTAATTCTAAGGCTTTTTCAATAAGCTCAGTAGAATGACTATACAATACCTCCGCTTCTTTTGTAGGCATTATAGACCTTCCAAGTCGATCAAACAGTTTACAACCAAGTTCATCTTCTAAGGCCTTAATATGATTACTTATAGTAGGTTGAGTAAGATTTAATTCTTCTGAAGCCTTTGAAAAACTTTTATTCTTATAAACAGAACTGAATACTCTTAAATGATGAATATCCATAATAATTAATTACACTTAGGTTCCCATTCAATCAAAGTCTTACACACAGGACATCTAACAATTATAGTGGGAATCCCATAAGCATCTTGCGTTACTTCAAAAATATTATTAGATAATTTATCAATACCAAGTGTTATTTTACAATTATTACAAATTTGTTTTTCAACTACTGGAAATGTTATGAGTGATTTTGCCATTCTAACCATCCCCTTTCGTTTTTATATTATTTAATATATATTTTAGCTAAAAAAAATGTCAAACAATCAATCTTAAAGGATTACTGAAATATCATTTATGTACACAAATGATATTTCAGCAACAGCAACAACTGTTAAACTTGACACTATAATTATTAAAATTGTAAAGTTAAAAATCAGGGCAGTTAGCTCAGTCGGTAGAGCAGAGGCCTGAAAAGCCTCGTGTCCGCAGTTCGATTCTGCGACTGCCCACCATTACATACCCATTTATCTCAAACAATCCATCTTTTTTTAATCTTCCTATATTCAATCATCTCCTTCTTCTTATCTTTAAAACCATTCCTTCCCATTATTCCATATGTTAACCTCTTGCCTTCCTCTACCCCAGGTTGATTGAATGGATTTATACCATATAAAAGGCCTGCAAAGACCGTTGCAATCTCAAAAAATTGAAATAACTGCCCCAGATAATAAGGACTAATCTCAGGAACCATTATTGTCATATTAGGTCTCTTTGCCTTGTAAAGTGCCAGTTCTGTAGCCTCTTGTTCGGCTTTTATTAAATCAGACAAACTTTTTCCTGACAAATATTTAAAGCTTTCATACTCATCAAATACATATGGTATTTCTATGTCATATGAATAATCCTTGATTCTAATAAAGACAATAACCTTGTCATCCGGTCCATCAATCCACATCTGCAATTGTGAGTGTTGGTCTGTCGCCCCAATAGATGGGTAGGGTGTCAAACCCTTATTATCTTTTCCAAGGCTTTCAGCCCACAACTGACTAAACCACTCAGAAAAACATTTTAGTCCATCCGAATATGGCACAAGTACATCCAATCTTCTACCTTTTTCTTTATCCATCAAGTAAAGTAATATACTAAAAAGATATGCAGGATTTTTGAGTAAATCTGATGTAAAACACCTTTTTTGTAAATCTTTTGCACCTTTTAACATCATGTTTGAATCAATACCAATAACCTCAGCGGTTAAGAGTCCAACGGCAGTCAAGACTGAATATCTACCGCCAATATTTGTGGGGATGGGCAATGACTTCAATCTTTCTTTTTTGGCAATCTCTCTTAGGTCTCCTTTCTCAGGATCGGTTGTAATAATGAACCTTTCTGATACATTTTTTTTATGTACTTTCTTCATCTTATCCCACAAAATCTTAAATGATACAGCCGTTTCGGCTGTACTTCCAGATTTTGATATGACATTAATAAATGTTTTCTTCAAATCAATGACTCTGAGAATAGATACAAGGGTCGTTGGATCTACATTATCATATATGAACACCCTTGGTTTCTTCTTGAGATTATGCATAGGACTCAACGCCTCAACAATCGACTTTGGGCCTAATGCTGAACCACCTATACCAAGTAAAAGAAAGTCCTCCGCATCTTTTCTTATCCTTCCAGCTATATTCTTGATATCTGTTGTATCAAACTCGGGCAGGTCAACAAAAGCCATCTCTGAAAACTCTCGATTTCTTATCCTATTATGAATCTCAACAACTTTTATCTTAAAATCATCCAATAAATCCCTTGATATACCATTCGAACCTATAACATCATACATCATATTAGAGTAATTTAATCTAATCATGTTATACCACCTTCTTTATTAGATGACTCTTTAACAACCCTAAGACCTTCTTTTATAATAAGAAAGAAGATTACCGTGAACCCTATTAATAAACCTATGAAATTTATAATCTTCAAAAGTGCAAGAATAAATAGTATACACGTGAGTATAAAAAACCTTATGATACTTAAAAATATCAGCTTACCACTCGGTTTATAAGGACCAAAAAATCTTTCTATACCCCATGCGAGTCCTTTGAGATTAGCAAAACCAAGTAATGCACCAATAATTATGCTGAGTGGCAATTTTTTCCATTCTAAAAATGAAGAAATTATTGCTATAGGGATGATAAGTATTAACCCCTGTTTATAAACCCTTTTTACCAGATCCATCGTTCGATCTCTTAGCCATCTTTATCAGGTCTTTAAAGCCTGCGATTATTCCAAATATTGTAAATACAAATAACAACCACGGGGATGTATGAATTTTGAACCAGCTATCCATTGCCTTATCGAGAAGATAACCTATGAAACCACCGATTATTGTTGATATTACAAGGTTTAAACCAACAGTACTTGCCTCAAGCAATTGTCTAAAAAATGATTTTTCAGGCATATAGATTATCTAATTTCTAAAAAAGTCTTATAAGCAGCTTTGATAGTCTTTTCAATATCTTTATCTGAATGTGCAGAAGATATAAAGCCTGCTTCAAATTGGGAAGGCGCAAGATATACACCCTTGTTTAACATCCCAATAAAAAATTTAGTGAATCTCGACGTATCAGACCTTTTTGCAGTTTCATAGTCGATTACTTCCATATCCGTAAAATAATTACAAAACATAGAGCCTGCCCTATAAAAACGTGTTTCTATACCTGCCATCCTTGCTGCGTCTTTTAATCCATTCTCCAACTTTTCCCCAATCTTTTCCAACCGTTTATAAAAACCTCCTTTAGATATAATCTTCAATGTCTCTATGCCTGCTGTCATAGCAATTGGATTCCCTGACAATGTCCCAGCTTGATAAACTGGCCCTTCAGGTGAAACCATAGACATAATCTCTCTTTTACCACCATATGCACCAACGGGGAGTCCACCACCTATAACCTTTCCAAGACAAGTCATATCAGGTATTATCCCATAATAACCCTGCGCACCACCGTAAGATACTCTAAAACCAGTCATTACCTCATCAAAAATTAGAATTATTCCATATTTCTTAGTTAAATCCCTTATTTTTTCGAGAAACCCTTGTTTAGGTAAAACGCAACCAATATTACCCACTACCGGTTCGACAATTACACACGCAATCGTTTTCCATTCATCATTTATAACCTTTTCAAAGACTTCTATATTATTAAAGGGTAGAGTAATTGTATTCATAGCATAAGACTCTGGCACGCCGGCACTGTCTGGCACACCAAAAGTAGTTGCACCAGAGCCAGCTTTTACAAGTAGTCCATCAGCATGTCCGTGATAACATCCCTCAAATTTTACTACCTTATCTCTCTTTGTGAAACCTCGTGCAACCCTGATAGCACTCATTGTTGCTTCAGTTCCTGAATTTACCATCCTAATCTTTTCAATTGAAGGATAGGCTTTCATCACAAGTTCTGCAAGCTCTATCTCAAGCTTGGTAGGTGCACCATAACTCGTCCCAAGTTCAATCGCTTTCTTGAGCGCCTTAACAATCTTGGGATGAGCGTGGCCAAGTATAAGAGGTCCCCATGATAATACATAATCAATATATTCATTTCCATCAACATCATACAACTTTGAACCCTTTGCTTTCTTTATAAATATAGGGTTACCACCCACAGCCTTAAAAGCACGCACAGGGCTATTCACACCACAAGGCATTAAACCAACAGCCTTTTTATACAATTTTATAGACCTTTTAATCTTCATAAACTCAACCTTTCTTAAACCTTTGATTAATGTAGCATAAAATTTTATATGTGTCAAAAATTATAAAATTATGTTATAAAAAAGGTATAAAAAAATTAGGAGGAAGAGATGAAAAGATATCTTATAATCTTGTTAGGCTTATTTCTAATCTTATCTTGCGCGAAGAAAGAAGATGCCAAAACAAAAACTACATATTTAGCAAAGGTTGGTAATGCTACAATAACTGAAGCAGACCTGGATAGAGAGCTTAAAAGTATCCCACCATTTGCACAGCAGCTATTTGCAGGTTCTGAAGGAAAACAAAAATTTCTTGAAGAGTTAATAAAAAAAGAACTTTTATATCAAGAAGCATTAAAAAAGGGACTTGATAAAGACCCCGAATATAAAAGCAGGGTAGAAGATTTTAAGAAGATAACCCTCGTTGGTAAACTCCTTGAAAAAGAAATAGAAGCTAAATCTAATGTTACCATGGAAGATGTTCAAAATTACTATAATAAAAACAAAGATGAATTCTCCGAAATCAAACAAATCAGGATGAGTCAAATCCTTGTTAAGACCGATGACGAGGCTCAAAAAATCCTTGATAGATTAAAAAAAGGCGAGACATTTGCAACAGTTGCGAAGAGTGCATCAATTGATACAAATTCCGCAAAAAATGGTGGGGACCTCGGCTACTTGTCTTTACAACAAATTGCACCTGATATCAGAAATACAGCAATGAGACTTAAAGTAGGTGAAATAAGTAATCCAATAAAGACACCTTCTGGTATCCATATTATTATGATAACAGATAAAAAACTCGGTAAACAGGCGGAGTTCGAAAAAGTCAAGAATGCAATATTTCAGCGCTTAACCGCGCAAAAACAGAGAGAAGCATTCGATAATTACATTGAAAATCTAAAGAAAAATTACAAGGTAGAAATTAATAAGGAAGCTTTAGCTAAACTATCATCCACTGAACCAAAAGAGCAGGGCCTGATAATAAATCCACCTCAACAACCTCAAAGTAAAACTCAAAAATCTGGAGAAGGTAAAAAATAAACTCATATTATGAAAGAAAAAGGGGCATTTGAACTGCTCGATGTCTCTGGTGATGCTGGGATAAGGGCTTATGGTAAAGACTTAAAAGAAGCTTTCACTAATATCGCAATAGGGATGTACTCTCTTATAACCGAACTATCCAGAGTTAATGAGAAAAAGGAGATCGAAGTTAAAGTAAATGCCCCTTCAATAGATAGCCTTGTTGTATCATGGTTAAACGAACTCATTTACCATTTTGATACAGATGGATTTATAGGTAAAACTATATCAATAAGGAAACTTACAGATAAAGAAATAGAAGCAATCATAAAAGGCGAAGAATTCGATCCAGAAATCCACGAAAGAAAGATTTTGATAAAGGCTGCTACCTATCATAAACTAAAGGTAGAAAAAACAGGTAATGGCTGGGAGATTGATGTAATCTTCGATATATAATTTATACAAGCACTTCCACCCTATTGCGACCCTTTCCCTTCGCTTCATATAATGCTATATCTGCCTTAAAGATTATCTTATCCGCTGTATCAATCTCGGGGTCGGGTATACAAGCAATCCCAATGCTGACAGTAATCTGTTTGTGTATGTTAGAAAATTTATGCGAAGCGACAGCCTTATTTATCCTTGTTGCTATAATGTGAGCATTCTCCTTCGTAGTCTCTGGCAGTAGTACAACATACTCCTCACCACCCCACCTTGCAAGTGTATCCGAATCTCTTATACAATTCTTAATCACGCTTGCTACCTCTTTTATTACGATATCACCAACACGATGTCCATAGTCATCATTTATACTTTTGAAATAATCAATATCAATCATAAGACATGATGTTGGAGATTGGTATCTCCTTGTCCTGTTGAACTCCTTCTCAAGCATCATCTCAAAATATCTCCTATTATAAAGTTCTGTAAGAGGGTCCGTTACTGCAAGTATTTCAACCTTTGTTAATACACGCTCGAGTTGACGATTTTTCTCCCTGAGTTCATCCTGTAAAGCCTTTGTCCTCATACAGGAATATATTCGAGCATTCAATTCAACCTCATTAAATGGTTTAGTAATGTAATCATTTGCCCCAGCCTCAAGACCTATAACCTTTTCACTTAAAGAACTTTTGACTGTAAGAACTATTATCGGGATGCCCTTTGTCTCTTCATTTAATTTCAACCACCTCGTAACCTCATTCCCATCGAGATCAGGAAGAATTATATCTAATAAAATAAGATCTACAGATTCTGTCTTGGCTCGTTTAATTGCCTCCTTGCCGTTATCAACCCAGATGACATTATAACCATTCGATTCCAAGTAACCCTTCGTTACCGTCGCCTGTAATCTGTCGTCTTCTACAAGTAATATATTCGCCTTTGACATATCCATCACCTAAAAAACATTAAGCAATCATAATGCCAAAAATGTCAGAATGAATTAATAAGAACTTTTTCATCTTTAACAACTATTACTACGATTTATATATGTTATAATCCCTCAGTCTTATAATAAAATTTCTAAATTGCAAAATATTTTGAAAAAATGTTACGTAAATATCATTTATGTATACATGGGAAACTATTTATGGATAAAATAATGCAGATGTTGCGAAAAAATTTATTTTTCGATACCTTTTATGCACATTGTATATAACAATATGATTATAC
>Ga0078972_1005601_pt1 | contig 31554 bp, 34 predicted proteins | sample YelNatPaOPGAMG01_FD_67568 | JGI IMG/M metagenome (GOLD analysis project Ga0078972, IMG submission 67568) | Hot spring thermophilic microbial communities from Obsidian Pool, Yellowstone National Park, USA - OP-RAMG-01 (SPADES assembly) (version 2) | ecosystem: Environmental > Aquatic > Thermal...
AAAGCGGCTCGTCCGGGCAGTTGGCCGCTGTCTCAAGATGACGCTTGATGGCCACCTGCGCCTCGGCGGCTGCCATCCACCGCTTACCCCCATCCGAAACGATCGCCTCGGCCAGTACGACCAGATGTCCCGAAGAGTGCCGAACGAGCCGCTCCACCTCGGGCGTCACACGACGGCGCGTCGGCACCAAAAGGACGTAGGGCGTGCGACCCGCGGCGTACCACGCGACGGCCTGTTGAACGTCGTCCTCGTCCGCTGGAACCAGTAGGCTGAAGTCGATGGGCGTGCCGACGGCTGCCTTGCCCATGCCGATGCGCCATGTGCATCTCGGCGGCGCATGCGGCGCGAATCGGAACTCCAGGGCGAAGGTTTCGGCAATCCGCCGGCCCAGCTTGGGATGGTCGATGCGATAGATGAGAACGTCTTCGCGGCGAAGCGCAAGCGGCGGCCCTCCATCTTCCGGCACGCCCACGAAGTCCCCCGGGCCGTGCTGCACGACGCGATACCAGCGGCAGGGGGCGTCCCAGTCGGGCAGCGACTCGACGAACCGATCCGCCGGCGAAAGCATGGGCAGCGCGGTCTGGAGGTCATCGCCGAGCCGGTATTTCCATTCGGCCCAGGCAGCCGCCCCGGCCGTGTCCTCAAGCGCTCGCCAGAACCTCGGAAAAGGTCTCATGCTCGGCAGCCTCCTCCGCAACGATGTATCCCCGCGACTGGAGCCATCGTTCGACCATCGCCGCGTCTGCGTCGCGCGTGTATTGGGCGACATTCGATGGGCGGATCGTCACCGAGCGCGGAGTCCGCCCATCGGCGAACTTGACCCGGAAGACCGCCTTCAGCAGGCGACCGCTCTGGGGGAGCGTGCGACCGCGCTGGGCCAGGTCGGCCAGCACGTCGTCGGCCTTGCGGCATTCCCGGGCGTGGTAGGCCCCGCCGAAGAGCACCTCGACCTCCACGAGCCTGATCCACTGGAGTCCCTCAATGTCGAAGCAGGTCAGGCCCTCTGCCCCCACGTGCCGCAGCGGTTCCAGCGTGTACTTCGACCCTCCGGGGAAACACCCCTCGTCCGCGAACAGGTGCTTGCCGAAAAGCCGCGCGTAGAGTCGCTTCTCGCTGGCCAACCGGGCGTTGATCCTCAGCTCGCCCAGGCGCCGGTCGAAGATCACCACATCGTATCGCACCGGCCGATAGCAGATGCCGCAAACACCTTTCTCCGAGAGACTCTCCTCGCGCCGGAAAGGCTCTCCCCGGCGAACCAGGAACCGTACCTCATGCTCGTCCGGAAAGACGAACACCCGTGAGCCTCTCCCCCGCCGCCTCCGCTCCAGCCAATCGTCCAGGTCGTGTTCGAGACGCTCCTTGGCCGACGCGGACAGGCCGCGGAACACGGGCGGCGTCTCCCGGGCGGTCTGGTAGTACTCGAATGTCCGGGGCCGAAGGGTCATCCGTTCGGCATGTTTCCGCTCGAGCAGCTCGGGACGCCGCAGCCATACCTGAACCGCCACGTCCGCCGGGGTCTGCTCTTGGTCGGCATCCAGCGACAGATTCTCCTCGAATGCCGCTTCCAACAGCGCGTCGGCCCCTTCCGGCGTGGCCATCTCGTCAATCAGATACAGGACATTGAGCAGCTCCGCCGGGAGCGCCTCGCTTGCAGCCGCCAGCAGTTCACCAAGGCGCTGATAGGGCACAAGCTCTTCCCGCGCCACTGTCGGCAAGACGCACCCGGCAGCCGCCAGGACCTCGCGATACGGGGCGAGCAACTCGAGCAGTCGGGACGGGGCGATGCTGCGCAGGGTGTCGGGACGCGAAAAGTACCTCAGACGGAATGTCGCCATCGTCGACCTCCTACCCAAAGCGGGGCAATAATGGTCACCAATCGGCCGGAGGGTCGCCGACACGCAAGTCGTCCTTCGGCCGGCTCCTTGATAGTGATCATCAGTACACTATCACGAGAGTGGCCAAAATGCAAGAGGCCGGAGGTCAAAGTCGCATCTCCTTGTCAGGCAATGCGTTAGCTCGCTGCCAGCACCCGCCACCGCCGCCGCTGGCGCTGCCAATCCGGTTCGGCGGCGATCACCAGCAGGTCACGCAGCACGAGCGGGTCGCGGCCGCGCTGCACGGGAGGCAGAAACAGCAACTCCTCCTGGATATCCGGGGCCAGGCTCAAGAGGTTCATGATTTGCGTGACCCTCGCCCGCGTGACGTGCCCCAGCCGGGCCAACTCGGCCTGGTCCGCCACCTCGCCACAGCGGATCAGCCCCTCGAAGCGGATCGCCAGGGCCATCAGCCGCGTAACCCGGGGCACGCGGCCGGAGGGTGCCGCGGCGGCTGCGTTCTCGCCCGGGCAGAGTTGCTTGCGACCCCTGGAACCGCGGCGGAAGTGGACTCTGGTTCGGAAGGTGATGCCCTCGGTCATGCGGCGTCTCCGTCTACATGGCGATCCACCAGCGTCTTGATGCCGCTGGGGTGAAACGTGATCGAGATCAGACCGTCGCGCCCGTCGTAGTCGATCCTCTCGATCAACAGACGGAGGAGCCGAGCCTGCTCATGCGGACTGAGCGACTCCCAGACCGAATCGAACTCGGCCAACGCCCGGGCGACCTCGGCCGGATCGATCGTGCCACGCCGCAGCCGCTCGGCCTGGTCGTGGACCTCGACCAGCCGCCGCTGGGCCGCCGCGATCCGCTCCTGAAGGTCGGCCAGTCGCGCTGTGGTCCTTTCGATGTCCGACTCAGTGCTGGGCTCGGTGACGATCCGGTGCAACTGGAGGTCATACTCTCCAAGCTCGCGCCGGAGCCGTGCTTCTTCGGCGGCCAACTCCTCCGTCCCTCGCGAGGCTTGGGCTTGGAGCTGCCGAACCGTCGCCGCCACCAGGGCGGGATCGCGGCCGATGCACTTGATCTGTTCGATGACGAACTGCTCAATCTGGCCCGCGGGGATCGACCCGGTCGGGCAGGTATGCCGCCCGCGCTTCTGGGCCGCGCTGCAGACGTAGTACCGATACCGCTTGCTGCCGTTGCGCGAGGTATGCGTGTGGACCATCGTGCAGCCGCAGGCCGCGCAGTGCAGCAGTCCCTTGAGCAGGGCCCCGAACTTGTTCCGGACCCACGTCCCGCCCGTCCGGCCGTTTCTCGCCAAGAGGGCCTGGATGCGCTGCCACAGATCGGCGTCCACGATGGCGTCGTGCTGGCCGTCGTGGATTTCGTCCTTGTACCGGACCTTGCCGAGGTACGTGACGTTGGTGAGCAGGTGCCACAGGCTGTTCTTGTCGAATGCCCTGCCGCCACACTCGAAGCCCTTGCGCGTGGTCCAGCGCTTGTTGCGCCAGCCGCGGCGGCGCAGTTCCTCGACCACCGGCATCAGCCGCTCGTAGTCCAGGTACAACTGGAAGATGGCCCGGACCTGGGCCGCCTCGTCCGGATTGACCACCAGCTTCGACCCCTGGGGGTCCAAGTCGTAGCCGAGGATCGGCCGGCCGCCGCACCAGCGGCCCTTGCGGCGCGTGGCGGCGATCTTGTCCCGAGTGCGCTCGGAGATGATCTCCCGCTCGAACTGGGCGAAGGACAGGAGCACGTTGAGGACCAGCCGGCCCATCGACGTGGCCGTGTTGAACTGCTGCGTGACCGAGACGAACGACACGCCCTTGCGCTCGAACGTCTCCATCATCCGGGCGAAGTCCAGGAGGCTGCGGCTCAGGCGGTCCACCTTGTAGACCACGACGCAATCGACGCGGCCCGCCTCGATGTCGTAAAGCAGGCGCTGCAAGGCCGGACGGTCCATGTTGCCGCCGGTGAATCCGCCGTCGTCGTAGCGCTCCGGAAGCACGGTCCAGCCTTCGCCGGCCTGGCTGCGGATGAAGGCCTCGGCCGCCTCGCGCTGGGCATCCAGCGAGTTGAACTCCTGGTCCAGGCCCTCGTCGGTACTCTTGCGCGTGTAGATGGCGCAGCGGATGACCGGCGGGGTGCGGGAGGAGCCGTTGTTGCCGTTGCGTCTCATCGGTCGCCCCTCTTTCCGCCCAGTCGGAAGAACAGATAACCGTTGATGTGACTCCCGGTGATCGCCTTGGCTACGGCCGAGAGCGACTTGTAGACCTCCCCTTCATACTCGAATCCCTGGGGCAGCACCTTGACCTGGAGCGTCTCGCCCTTGTAGGGCCGGGTGAGGATGCTGCCGGGCGGCGGGAGCCGCGAGCTGCGGTTCGCCAGGGCCTGAGCCGCCTGCGTCTGGGGCACCGCGGCAGGCGCCCGAGGCGGCCGCAGGCGGAGGTCGGCGTCGTTGGCCAGTTCCTCGGCCCGGCGCCGGGCACGCTCCGAAAGGTCGCCCTCGGCCAAGGCCTGCATCCGCCAAAGGATGCGCTTGATGAGCCACTGTTTGTGCCGGCTGCGGGTGGGCTCGCCGAACACCTCGGCGTAGCGCAAGCGCAGCTCGCCCACCGACATGCGCCGCAACGCGGCCAACTCCTTCTCGACGTTCAGATGCATGTTCTCGGCTCCTGGTACGGGTCTGGGAAACCGTCAACCGACACGCACACTGAGCCTCGTTTTCGCGGGAACCTCAAGGCCCTCGGCCGGTCTTTTCGGAGGATTCTCGGGAGATTCCTCGGCAGGCAGGGCAGCCCGCTGGTCGAGCCGCAGCAGCCCAGCGGCAAGGATGGCCGCGATCTCGCCCAGGCGCTCGTCGGGCGAGAGGCGCGCACTCCGAGCGTAGTCGAACATGGAGGCACTCCGGAACAAGATGACGTCGCGGCGGCCGCTGCCCGCAGGCGACCTTTCCCTACCGCCGACGTTTGTGGAAAGGCCAGTGGCGCGACCCTATGCTGTTAACCTACCGGACGCCGGCTCGAGGTGTCACAATTTTCGGGGGGCGGGCCTGGACAAAAACGCACGCAGATTCGAAGATGCGTATGCGTTTTTGTCTGCTCAGCCGTGCGATCAAGCATCGGCCAGCGATCATACTTCGGGATCGGAACCAGGCGACGGTTCGGGAAGAAGCGCAGCGAGCTGTTTGACAAGCTCCGGAATATGAACCGTGGCCACCCGCCAGATCCGCTCATGCTTGATCTCGCCGTATTCGTGCGCCAGAACGTGTCGCTGGGCCTGGATCGGCCGCCCACGGAATCTCAAGATGCGCGTCCTGAAATGGCTTCGACACGCGTCGCGCGGCTTCCCCGATGATCTTAAGCTGCCGTTCCACGGCGCTGCGCAGCATCAAATCGGCCACATAGTCCTCAAACGCGCGGTCCTCGACGAACGTCTGCACGGCCCGGGCCGCCGTCAGCATGTCCCAGAGGCACGCGCGGTCATCCCTGTCCGCTGGCATAGATCACCCGGCTGGTTTCAAGAATGCGTTGCCGACGGAAAGGATTCCTCAGCCCCTCGCGTTCCACCAGATCGACCGGCCGGCCGAACAGGACGGCCAACTCGTCCTGCATCGTGATCAGGTCCCAGAGGCTCCACGGGGCATCTTCGTCGAAGGAGACCAGCACGTCCACATCGCTCTGCGGGCCGAAGTCATCCCGCACTGCGGAGCCGAAAAGCGCCAGTTCGCGGACCCTCCACCTTCGGCACAAGGCCTCGAGAAGGTCAGGCGGAACCGTGATGCTGGCTGAGGCACTCATCTCGCACGCTACTGGGGCAAGCAGGCTGGCGGCGTTTCGCCTTCATGGACTCCGATTGCCACACTACCCAATCCGATTATACCCCCTCTCGGTGCGATGGGCACGCCGATCTTGGCGGTGACCGAAGGCAGTCCCCGTCGCGCGCGACCCGCGCCGGTTGTTAACTCCACGCGCCTGTTGACCAGAGAGTCAGAGAGTTCGCGGCCGCAAGTTCGGGCAGCGATGGCAACCCTACAGGTTTGCCTTCGGCCCCCGGTTGGTCTCTTTCGAAACCGAGAGTCGAAGGCCGACTGACCAATCGACGCAAATCCTTGCCTAAAATCGGGTTAAAGCGAAACGACCGCAACCCCTCAATCCGGGGCACGGGCGTCAACTGGCCGGTCGGCGGTTTGCTAGAAAATGAAGAAGCTCCCCGTGCACAACTCTCTATGCAACCACTCGCGCGAGAGTCGATGTCGTAAGTCCAGAAGTTTCAATCGGTTACGGAGTTCACGTCCCGTTCGGCAAATGCATAACAAGCCAGAGGGCTTCGAACTGCCTGCCTGCGGGTTAGCCGTCGTCGATCACCGAGGCTGTAAACCCCCGATCGCTTTGTGCGGCCTGCCGTGAACCCAAGCTGGTTGATTCTACGCGAGCGTGGGACCATCCTGAACTGCCTCAGCTCCTCGGAACGGCGGTGGGACAGGCGCCGTGTCACCGCCGAAGCAACAACTCGATCAGATCGACGGCTCGATCCAACACCGCAGGCGGAAACGTCGCATCAGTTAGCCGGTTATTTAGCGGCCGACGGAAGGATCGTACCAGCGGTTGAGGTTGTTTTGAAGTTCGGTCTGACTATCGAACGCTCGGCCCGTGAATAAGAACAGACTATCAACCGCCGAATTAGTCTCGGCCGTCACCCGGCCAAAGGCGTCGTAGATGAGGTGATTGACCACAGTGGTCATGTCACTGCCCGAATTATACTTCGCAATATCCCGAACCGTGTTCAAGTGGTCCGTCAGGTTCCACTGTATTGTTTCATCAGTGCCGTTGTCAACGTTTTCCTCGGCCAAAATCTGGTCCACCGCCGGTCCCCACAGATACCGCCACTCCAGGTCGCCTGCCTGAACCTGCCCGGAGCCGGTCCGGCGGAAGTCCAAGACGATTTGGTTGCCATCGTAGGCGAGAACGCGCCGCTTATCCGTATGGCCATCGCCGTCGCTATCCAGACGCCGGCGGACCCAGCGGTTGGCGTAGTCGTAGGCGTTCTCGATCACCCGGTCCACCGCCGCGGCGTAACTGGCCCGATGCTCCACCTTGACCAGCCGATTGCGGTGGTCCCAAGTGTACTGGGTGATGTCGGTGTCGCCGGCATCGAGCTGGCCGTTTTCGTTCGTGTCGACGAACTGGTGGCTGCGGTTTTCTTTCGCAAGCTCACCACCACACTGCTGGTCAAGCCGGCAGCGCCACCCGGCGCCCGTCGCCATTGTCACGCACAGGCTACCTAACCTACTCGACTGGGTGGGGCAGTTCTCAATCGTACAAAGTGGGTCAATTCGCCGCGCTCGTTGACACCGCTCGCAATGGTCACCCACGCAGTACGCAACCTGGTTGTTTGCTGTAGGCGGCTACCACCAGCGAGGTAGCCGTATGTTGTCCTCGAAACGCAACGCTCGGTTTGGGAGAAGCTCAATGAAAACTGCACCACCGTACCCCGGCTCAAAGTACACGCCAATTGCTTTGCTGAACTCCTTGCCCGACACATGCGTGTATGTAAGCTCCAAATGCGATTCGCCTGCCGGCGTTATCCTCGTTCTGAACACCCCGTCAGGCTCAATCGTGGGCACCGTCTTCGTGCCACCGGTAAACTCAATTCGGACGCTCTGAAGTTCCTCGCCGGTCTTGTTGCAGATAACCACTTCGACACCTCTCGTAGCCCAGAAGGCAATTAGCAGCGCGGTGAGCACACACAATACGCACAGGACAGTGGTGCGAAAAATGGCTCTGCTTGTCCCAGCAGACGGGTACAATTTCTTCTCCATGAATACCGCCTCCGGTCGCTTGCGGATGCTGCGCTTCGTGCTACAGAGGTACTCCTGTAATTCGTTACGCGGATGCCGTTTCAATATACCGGGGGAATAAAGTAACCTCCTTGTGGTGGACTTCCGCCGGGCGCGGTCTGGAGAGTTCCGTCTCGCGCGAACTTAGCACAATCGTCGCTGCAATTGTGCCGACGAGCCAATTGTACGCCAATCGCGTTGTTCTTCCTATCCATGGCTTCCTCACCGGGAGGCTGATTCGATGCGCAGTCCTCGTGGATACTCCCAGCCGTGAGCGCGTAGCTGGACCCCATCTCTTCGGCCATCCGACAGGACCAATAACAGTGACGAAAAGCATCGGCAGCCCCGTTATGTAGTCCTGCCAACCCACCCGGCAAGGTCGGCGCAATTCGTCGTGCCTCTTCCAGCGCTTCGCTCGCAAGTCGGTTCGCTGTCCAAGCGTTGCGAAAGCCAAGAAGTCGGATCGCTGTGAGGGCTTCGCCGCCACAGCATATTATCTTCAGCCCAACAGGGTCTAATCGCTCAAGGGGGGAGTTTTGCACATACCGATAGAGGTTGAGATCCTGGCCCTTATAGCCAATCGGGTCCCCGCTTGTCCACCGGCCGACGGAAGCATCGTACCAGCGGTTGAGGTTGTTTTGGAGCTGGGTATGACTATCGAACGGTCTACCCGTGAATAAGAATAGACTATCCACCGCCGGGTTGCTCTCGGCCGTCACCCGGCCAAAGGCGTCATAGATGAGGTGATTGACCACAGTGGTCATATCGCTGCCCGAATCGTACTTGGCGATATCCCGCACCGTGTTCAGGTGATCCGTCAGCGTCCAGGCTACCAAGTCCGCCGTCCCGCCGTCAACTTGTTCCTCGGCCAGAATCTGGTCCACCGCCGGGCCGCACACGGAATGCGCCACCATATCCTTTGTTTCTACCGTAGGTGTCACCGAGCCACATACCCGCCCGCTGCAGGTGGGGGGCGACCCGCTTCGGCGGAAGTTGAGCACAATTTGTGCGTTCCCGCTCATGCCCGACCTCGCTTGCAGCAACGGGGAGAGCGGAGGGGTCCTCTGGTCTTTCTCCCCCGATCACTCTCAGCCGCCTCCGAAGCTTCGGATTCGCCCTTGCACGCCCAATCTTCCCGCCCCGGCTACCTTGCCGCTCCTCTGAATCGGACCCGTTCCCTAACCGGAAATCTCACAACACCTGGTACAAGAATACCGCCAAGCCACTGCCTTATTCGGCCTTAGCTATTTCGCCCTGGTTTGCCATCGCCAAGACCGCGTTACCGGTCCTGCTGCGTTGATGCCCAAGTGTTCACAATCGGAATACTCTTAATTCCTTCCTGCTCCATGACGGCTGCCATTTTCTGGATGATCTGGAAAAGACGTATTATGACGGTGCGACCAAAGGCTAAGATTGGCAAGAATAACAGTGCGGCCATGCCGCCAATGAGTTGATCGCGCCAAGAATACGCTATCGCCACGGTGATCCACGCAACTGCCAGCAGCGTGCCAAACAGCGTCCCAATTACTGTTGCGACCTTTGCACGGCGAACGTTGCACCTAATTGCCTGCTCGATTAACTGGATTTCCGAGGGTAAAAACCGAGCCGCGAAATCTGAGATGCCGTACACATTTCCAGAGCCATCCGGGTTTTCTCTGCCCGTGTCGCGCGGACGCAACCTCTCCTGCCCACGCTGATCCTGCTCACCTCCCGGAGCACAGCGCGAGCCGTGGTGAACAGGCAACCTCCCTAACGACAGGCACTCGTCTATATCAAAGCCTGTCTGCTGAAGCACACTGAGAAGCTTCTGGATGACCCCCTCATAGAAGGTCGCCGTGCCAAGGGAGGCTGCCGCGATCATCCCACCGCCCAGAAACGCCAGCGCAAAGATTGCAAGACCTTCATTCGGAGTGATAACGCTCGCCAACAAGAAGCTCAAGGCTACCGCCGTCGGGCCGATAGCAATCACGAGCACCACTAATCGTCTGAGAAAGAGATTCATGCGCCATGCACGGCGAATTGCCGCTCGTTCCCACGCAGTCAACGGCTCCATAAGTCGACCCCAATAGTGGCAGCAATGCTACTGGCACTTGCTTTGAGCCATTCCAAATCGCGTTTTATCTGATAGAGATATGCTACCGCTGAATGACAACCCGCATCAAGACACACGTCGATACCAGCAACGGTTGTGGCATATGCGGACGTGATCGCTGCTCCGCAGGCGAGAACCTCGGCCGCATCCAGGCCCCCGGCGCCTTCGCCAGGGATGAAAGCGAACGCGCAAATGCCGGACGTAAACCCCCACAAGGCACCTGCCGACGCAACCAGAGACACGCAGACGAATATCTTCCGCCCACTATATGTATTCCCCGCTGGATCGACACTCTGAAGGGGCACATTTGCCGCATAGCGGTACAAATTGCCATCGCCTGCGGCAAACCCGATCGGGTCCTCGCTGACCCAACGGCCGACACGCGGGTCGTACCAGCGGTTGAGGTTGTTTTGGAGCTGGGTATGACTATCGAACGGTCTACCCGTGAATAAGAATAGACTATCCACCGCCGGGTTGCTCTCGGCCGTCACCCGGCCAAAGGCGTCGTAGATGAGGTGATTGACCACGGTGGTCATGTCGCTGCCCGAATCATACTTCGCGATGTCCCGGACCGTGTTCAGGTGGTCCGTCAGGGTCCAGTGTACCGTTTCATCGCTGCCGTTGTCAACATTTTCCTCGGTGCCGGAGAGAGCGTGGCCGAGCCGCTAGGTGAGAGGCGGAATCCACCGCCGGGCCTCGTGAACACAGCCGTCCGGACGTGCGGCTTCCTTTGCCGTCGTTGAACTCCCACCTTAAAGGTAGTGTGCGCATCGCCAGAGAGAGGGGCCGAATGTTTAAAGGGAACAGAATAGGGCAAAGAGCGTTCCCGCACCGAGTGGAAAAATAATGAAAAGTGGACCGCAAGACCTGCTCAATTGCGACGTTATGCAGCTCAAATCGCGTCGTAACTTATTGCCGCAACAACACTTGATGGAGGATAGGGGATTCGAACCAAATTCCGCAAGCGACGATAGAGAAAATACTTCCGACACATCAGGTCACTCTGGTGGCACACAATCCGGCACACTTGGTGACAAAACGGCGGTTGACGGCCTCCCCGGTGAGTCTGCGAACCACGGGATATGACGTGATCTTTTTCCGCCGGGAGGCCGCGGGATGGATCGCTCTCGGGAGGACCGTGAGGCTACGATTCACTTGCGCGCAGTCGCACTGGTTGCACCAGATTCCCTTATCAGTTCCGAGTGGCAACAACGCAAAAGGCTGAGCTAAGGAGTACCCCAGCGGGTCAATTAACGCTGCACTCGCCCTTGGTGACTGTTCGGCAACCGGTGGTTGCAAGCTGTGAAGAAACGCCCGATTCAGCGAGTGGTTATCTACAAGCATCTCGCAATACTCTCTCCAGGCCAGCGGGGTCCTTACACACGACGAATCGCCAACAGCCGAATTCACCGTGATGGTTCACCGCCCGGATCCACCGCTGCGCTGCGATCTCCTTCTGGCGATCCTGCTCCGTCTCGAAGCCCTTGATCTCCAGGATCACCTTGACCTCAGTGCCGTCATTGCGGCGCCAGCGGATCAGGTAGTCGGGCCGGTACTCGTGTCGGAACCCATGCCACTCGTAAGGGATTGTAAAGTCAAGGTGGTCGTTGCGGGCATAGGCAATTACCTCGGGCATTCGCTCCAGTTGATACGCTGCACTGTGCTCCCACTTGGGTGCATCGAGCACCACATGGCTGATGTGGCTCTTACTTGTACCGACACATGGACGGACCGTGCGGAAAAGGACCTCGGCAGTTGAACCGATCGGGCGAAACCTCTCGATCACTGGAAGGATTGGTGGCTCTCCTGATTCGGTATCCGGTTCGATGGCCGCGGTCAAGCGTTCAACAATCCGCTCCTTGTACTTGAGCAGGGTGACCTCCTCCGGCGGCGCGTCCTGTTTCACCACAACGCGCTCTTCCAGGTACTGCCACACAATGTTGAGGACTTGAGGAAAGAGAATGTGGCGGGCGTTCCACTCTTCCCGTTTCTCTTTGAGTCGCCGCGTGAGTTCGGCCGCAATCTCGTACACGGTCGCCTGGAGGCGTTTCTCCCGGTGAAATGGGTTGCGGTCGTGGATCACCTCAGGTCCGGGCCCTAGTCGGTCAGGTCGGCCTATGCGGTAGCCTACCGCCGGCTTAACCGTTACTTCGGTGGGCTCGCTGCCGGGGTCGATCTGTAAATAAGGAAGGCCGTCCAGGCTGAGTCGAATCCGTGTGCGCACGTCGACAACGAACCCTTCAACACGGGGGAAAGTGATTTCGAGATGCTTCCGCTGAGGGAGAGCCCGCACAAGTGTGGATACTTTGGCTATTTCGGCACGATTGACGGGTTTCTTTCTGACCGGGATTACTTCGAATGGGACACCGTAGACGTCCACATACTCAGGTTCCGAAAAGTCGTCGTAATTGAGCCGCCGCAAGCCCCGTCCCACCACTTGCTCACACAGCAGTTGGGACGTGAAGGCACGCAGGCCCAAGATCTGCGTGACATTCTGGGCATCCCAGCCCTCGTTCAGCATTCCCACAGACACCACACACCGGATGTGTTTTCCTGGCGGGTCACCTTCACCCTCCCATTCGAGCTTGCCGATGGTGTCCACCACCTTGCGCAGCCGCTCGGCCGCCTCGGCCCTGGTTTCGCCCTCCCTGGCCGCCTCTGCCTCGGCAAGGAGTTTCGTGTCGATTCGGAACGTCACCTCCCCGTTCTGGCCGTTTTCGAGTTCGCGCAGGACCTTGCCCCGGACAATGTGCTCATGAACGAGTTTGGATAGGTCGGTGTTGTCGCAGACCACGATCATGACAGGCGGCACCGGCGAGCCGCACTTCTGGAACTCGTCGAAAGTCTTCTTCCACTCGCTAGCCAGGGTCACCAGGGCTCCCTCGGCCTCCCGTAGCACCGATTCCGGCTTGGCCCGGCGGCGCGCGGTTTGCCGCTCGGAAGCCGGCAACGCCTGATTGATCGTCTCCCACAGGCGGAAGTACTTGGGGATCAGCATACCGGTGTTGTCGTCCACCGGCACGCGGGGAATTTTCACAATCCCTGATTCAATCGCGTCCACCAGGCCAAAATCCGATACGACCCAAGGGAAAGGAGTCCCCTCCTGGTAGCCGCTTCCTTTGATGTAGAAAGGTGTTGCCGAAAAATCGGCACAGAAGTTGATTCGGCGGACGGCGTTTATCCTGTCCAGCCCGCTGACCCACACCGTAGCCTCCTCGCGCTCTTTGATCTCCTCTTCCGAAAGCTGCTCCTTTACCTCGTCCGACAGCGGCGCTGGACGGTACGCATGATGGGCCTCGTCGTTGATGACCAGGATGTTTTGCTTGTTGCCGAGCTTCTTCAGCGCCCGGCGGCAGAAGGCGGTATCGCTTTCCACACCCCGCTGAACCACACTTCGGGAACGGCTGTCGTCCTGCAACTGAAAAAGGTGCCAGTTCGTGACCTCGAATCTCCCCTGCTGGAGCCGTTCCAACAGCCCCCGGGGTACCAGGTCAAATTTCTCATAGTAATTGCCGGGCTTCCAGGGGAGCAGCACCTGCAGCCGCTCGCGGATGGTCAGATTGGGACACACAAGGAGCACAGCGTCAGAGAATTGCCGGAGTTGCGGGTTTGCCAGCTTGTTGAGTACCTGCCAGGCGATCACCATGCCCATGACCACGGTCTTGCCTGAGCCCGTGGCCATTTTGCAGGCGTAGCGAGTAAGTCCGTTATCCTTCGGAATCGTGATCCCTTGCTTCTCGGCCGGCGGGGCCTCCACCAGCCAGATGAGGGTTTCGGCCGCCTCCCGCTGGCAGAAGAAGAGCTTGCGTTCTCGCTCGGGGTTGTTCCAGTGGTTGAGGAGTTGGCGCGTGATGGGAGTGACGCCTAGATAACCTCGCTCCCGCCAGTTTCGCACCCGCTCCCGAATTCTGTTTACCAAATCCAGTGGAACGAATTCTTCTTCTAGCATCGCCATCTGCGGCCCGGCTGTTCGGGCTTTGAGGTAGTAACCCGCTGGCCGACGGCCGTCTTTAATAACCGGTTGCCCCTCTTCGTAGTCCCAGAAGCGGGTGGGCTCTTCGAAGGGTGAATTGAGGATGGGGTTGTCAACGAGCATACTTATTCCTTCATCTTGCCTATGATGTCTTCGGCAGTGGAAATTGCGTTCGCAACCATAATATCAAGGTTGTTAGAAATTGCATCATCATAATCGCAACGCTTGCGCCATTCATGTAAATCACGCAATTCATCCTCAATCTGCTTCCAATAAGGACCTTGCTGGCCCAGGTGTTTTCTAAGGAACCCATGATCTTTCCCACTTCTTGTTCGCTGAAAACCCAAGTGCTTCTCGGCATAGTTTCGAGTGTGACAAAAAGCCGCATAGTAGGCACGACTCACAGCTGAACGTTTTGCAGCCTCTGCAGAAAATGAAGGAACGGAAAAACTGCGCAAAGCCTTTGCTAGTTGCAAGAATTCTCTCCAGTCGAAAGCCACTTCTATGTCTCCTCTGGGGTACGAAAGTCTGTTGTCAGCAAAGGCCACTCTCTTTCGTCACTCAAACGAGATATAAACTCTTTCCGAACGTCCCGGATCTTTCTCACGATAGTTTCATCATAGTCACGGAACCGCGCATAAATGACGATATATTCTTCGTCCCCTTCAGGATCCCGACTAATCTCCAAAGATAAGATAGCTTCGGGCAATCGTTCACGGGCAAGTCTTGCCAGATCCCGCGTTAACTCAATTAAATGAGGATTCTCCCAAAAATATTGCAATACATCATCTGGCGTAAGTACACGGATTCCCATTTTCTCTAGTTGCTCAAGCACTTCTACAATTTCTTCCGATAAAGCCGAGGAAGTCGAAGAAGGTTTGAACGGAGTGATACGTGTTTCTAGCCACGCCGGCTCCCCCGGCAAGACAGGAGACTGCGGTGAGGGTTCGCCCTTGAGCCATTGAGTCTCATTCACACCCCACAGATGAAGTTCTCCTTCCTTTGAGATCTCAGGCCTGACAACGCTCGGCATCTCACTTCACCTCGTCGAACAGTTCCCTTAAAAGATCGGTTATGCAACCTTCGAAGACTTCCTCTACCCGATTATGTGCTTCTTCGATCCAACCAAGAACGTCAGAAAACTTAATAGCAGTGGGCTGTGCTAAGAAATAGTCTATATCCAAAATGAACGCACTTCTACCCTCAGAGAAATGAGGCTCGGGAGTGAGTTGCACACGGCAGTGGTCTCTTCCTTCTGCATAGGAGAACTCGCTACCCGCGATGAAGGACACCATATTCTGTGGCAGCCTCGGGCCGACGAACGGATAGAATTCGAAGTACTGCTCCACCTCGACTTTTGGAGCAAACAGTTCAACCCGGTTGATATAGCGCAAGCCGACGCGTTGCAGACCTTTGATCTCCACCACATCCTCTAGGCTTTTCCAGGCCATTTCGATCCGAGGCTTAAAGCCTTGCCACGTGGGGTACGGTCTTAGGGCGTTTACCGTCAGCAAACGAGGACCGAGTTGGATGAGCATCTTTCTGTCCTCAGTAAACAGCACAATTCGCTCACTGGTGCGAATTTGTTGTCGAAGGCCCTGAGGCTCCTGCGAGAGTTCAATTTCCTGAACAACGCGCTGTTCTCTTTGAGGAAATGCATTCTTCACCCTCTCATAAAACAGGCCGGGAATCGTGAGGTCCCAGGGTGTATCAGGCGTCAACCTGAACTCGCAGACTGCCTCCACAAGGGGAGGGTTCTTGTACTTTTTACCCATGGTAAGTTGGCTCCTTTTGCTGTAGGTTCACCACCCGCACCACCTCATTCCCCCGAAAATCAATGACCTTCACGGCAATGCGCCGATGCTCGCCAGGCTGGAAGGGGAAGGAGACGGTGCCGCGCATCCGCTCGAAGGTTTCAGGGTCAATCTGCGCCCTGAGCGCCCGCTCGAGCTTTTCCCAAGCCTTATCGTCTCCGGGAAAGAACGCCTGACAAATGTGGAAAGTCTTGCCATCGTAGTCGGTGTCCAGGAACCAGGCGGCCACATCGTCGCCCCGGGTGCTCTGCACCTCGCCCGTCAGCGGGTCGTAAATGTCCACGCCACATGGCTTCCTGCCCGAACGTTCACGAAGATTCTTCCCTAGCGTGTGACGTGACGCTTTACTGCCGCATCAGATTCCTCGTAAGACGTTCCTAAGCACTTCTTTAAACTCCATTTCGGCACTGCTACCTCCCCATTCGCGCAGGACCCCACAAATTTCCTCGACCAGTTCTCTCCTCATCTGACCATTTAGCAAAACGGTCATGGATAGAGCAAAATCTTCGAGTTCGGTGATTGTCACATCGATGCCTTGTCGACTCGCCTCTTCGTATGCCTCGTGCACTTCTCCCGCTATCTCGTAAGCTACGAACAGAACATTGGCAACTCCTCCTTTCTTGCACTTCAGGATTTCATCCTTAAGTTTCCGGAGGTCCAGCCGTTGCGTTACACAAACTGCCAGTCGAATGACACCCTCTCTGTCTCTGCACTCTATATCGGCCACACGACCGGCGGCAGTATCTGCAGTCGTAGGCGCAGCGCTTGTCACATCTCCAAACGTACCCGTTTTTCTATTAAAAACCTTCAATAACGAGTATGTTACAGCTTGCGGCCCCATGCCTAGCGATGGCCGATTGAGATACTGTTTCAAAATGGCTCTCAACTGTTCGGCGCTAATTTTACAGGGAAGAGCCACCTCAGCCTCAGAGATTTGCTTTCGCACCTCAAGCAAGACTTGCTTCAAAACATTTCTGGCAATTTCCTCCGGGTTTGGGCAGGTTTCGATAGCTTCTATAACTCTGTAGAGTGCCTCCCATTCGTCGCGGTGTTTGATTTGTTTAATGGTCTCATTATCCAGGCTTATTCTCTCACGCCGAAGGGGTTTGCTGACGTAGGGATCACTGGACCCTCCGAGAGCATTGCTGAGGTTTTCCTGCTCAAACCGGACAACAACGTTTCTGCAAAGCGCACGAGCGTCAAACCCTCCTTGCTCAGCCCTTGCCTGGAGTGCGCGACAGCTAAGAGACGCGTCTACAGCCTTTGCGAGAGCTTGAGTAAGAAGCGCATATTTAAAAGACTTGGCACGCCCGTGTAGTATGCGCTTAATGTCATTAGTGATGTTTTCATTCACAAAAGCTCTTTCAAGGTCTGGCGCACGAATCTGCGAAACCTCATTCCAGATTGACCGTAGCAGCTCACGGGCACGATCCTCCCGGTTCTGCTGTATTTTACCTTCTGACATGGAATGTCACTCCGCGTTGCTTTAACTGTTTGATTGTATCCTCTCCAATTTCAGCGATGTCATAGTTAATCCACACAGATTCCATGCGTGGCTTCTTCACCGAATGGATGATGGTCTGAGGTGCATCGATTCGCGTCCAATCTCCGTAAAGCCGCTCGCTCAAGGGAGATCGGTATCCGGAAATAGCCACCTTCCCCTGGATGGAGTGGAGGACCTCCGCGAGGCCTTTATGATCCTTTTCTGTCATCTCGTAGGCATAGGAGTGAATGTCCCCGCGTGATTCGTGCGGGTAAGGCGGGTCAAGATAGAAGAGCGTATCCGGACTCTGGTACTGCTGTATCACCTCGATGGCGTCCCGGTTCTCAATTTGGACCCTTCTCAGCCTCTCGGACACCGCCCATAGGGCATCGATGCGATTGAGCCATCTTGAAACGGAGCCGGACATGCCTCGTCGGGTCGTAAGCTTGCACCATGCCCAGCGCCCTGCCGTCGAGGTCTGTGCCAGCCCGATTCGTACTTGTTCCGCGCGGACAAAGAACAAGCGAGCCCTTTCTATGTCCGGTAGGTCTGCCCTTCCGCGCATCTCGTAGGCCTTGCGAAACTCTTCCCTGGAAAAGGGGGTAAACACCAGCTTTTCGATTAATTGGTCGGGTTTGTCTCGGAGTACGCGAAAAAATGTAACAAGATCGCCGTCAATATCGTTGTATGTTTCCACGGGCGACGGGTCTCTGTTCAGGAGGACAGAAGCGCCGCCTCCAAAGGGCTCGCAGAAGTGGTGACACGGCGGCAAAAGGGGCAAAAGCCAAGCAAGGTGGCTAAACTTACCGCCATACCATCGGATGGCCAGTAGCTTGTCGCTTCTTTTCCTATTACCCATTTCGTGGAGTAAAAACGAGTGCAGATCTTCAGATTCAATGCCGAAGTCGAAGAAAAGTTGTTCTTCACGCAGCATGTTCATTACCTCCGATTTCTTGGTAGCCCATCTGCACCTTCCCCGCCATCCCCTCCTTGACCAGCAGCGAGTTCATCACCAGCAGCGAGTCGCCCAGAATGAGGCGGTTCGCCCAGCCGACCTCGTGCTGGTAGAACTCGATCTGTTGGTCGGCTGGCAGGGGCGTTTCGCCGAACAGGTCCGGTTGAATTGGCTGCGGTCGGCGCACGGCTCGCAGAATGGCCTTGGTGGAGATACGCTCGTGGATGTGGAGCGAGACGACATCCACCTCGAACGAGGTGTGCTCGGCCTTGCCCGCCCAGACCAGTTGCGGATCCAAATGGGGATCGTAGCGGTACGACTTGGTTTCTCGCTGCCGGGATTCATAAGTGGGGGCGATCCCGGCCGGAGGGTTATTCTTCCGCTTGGAATTTCCGTGCCGAAAATCCTTGACGTTATTGCCATCTCCCCCGCTACGAGACTGCTTTTTCTTAGCCATGTATCGTTCCCCAGTAACCCTAAATGATGGACGATTGCCCAATTCTTCCACTTTTTCCAACAGAAGAGATCTTACCGCGGCCAAGATACCCTAGACCAGTAATCCCGACAAGGCCCGTGGCCCGTCTCTCGAATGGGACCAACTCAACCGCCCCGGGGCGGAACTGGGCCCTCCAATGCCTCCTATGATTCGGACGCAACCGGGATGCTGGCCGTGGAATCCGCGCCTGTTGGAGGGACGGCTTCCACGCCGGCCAATCCGACCTATGGAGGGCCGATTTCTACGTCGGCCGTTGGTGGGAATGCCACCGGTCGGGGTGGCATGCGACCTTCCAACCCAATAGCCGGGTGAAACCAAGGCAATCGGTCAGGTGGGAACCCGATCCGCCGATGGGTCCCATGGCTCTGGCGCCCAGCCAAAAGCTTACCTATTTTCGCCGGGGCGCGCAACGGCGCCCAATTTCGTTAAAATAGGCAAACTTCTTCTTACCACGTCTTCCCGGGTACGACACGGGTTCACTGGTAGGGGCAATTCATGAATGGCCCTTACCACGATGGTGACGCCCCGTAACCAGGGGGACACCGAGCACGACAAGCGTGCCCCTTTGAAACATCGCTCGGAGGGACCCACTTGTCAGGTCCGCTTGTCCAACTATCGAATGGTCTACCGGTGAATAAAAAGAGACTATCCACCGCCGGACTACTCTCCGACGTCACCCGGCCAAAGGCGTCGTAGATAAGATGATTGACCACGGTCGTCATGTCGCTGCCCGGATCGTACTTCGCGATGTCCCGGACCGTGTTCAGGTGGTCCGTCAAGGTCCACTGTACGGTTTCATCAGGCCCGTTGTCAATGTATTCCTAGGTTATGATCGATGGTACCTTCAGACAGTATCTTGCTATTGCGCCGTCAGACGAGGTTAAGGTTGAGCACTCGCCTAGCCACAAGAACACTGAACCATCTATCACACCTCACCGAATGGTTTCCGTACTATATACGTTGGTCACCTTCCAGATTGAGTAGCGAGCCGACCGCAAAGCAAGGTTCAGTTAGATTTCCCTAGTCGTCATCGACGACCCCTTCCCTCCACTGGCTCACACAATGGTAGCGGTCGTTCACGGCCATAATCGTGCGACGAATTGTTTCGGCCACTCTCGTGCTCTGCGATTCGCAAGTCATTGCCAAGTTAGCGCAAGTTGTATTGTAACCACCACCGGCGATGATCCCTTGTGATTCCAGCTCTTCCAGAAGGTCATCCATGAATCGATCAAGGGTCTCTCGGGTGATACCAGGAAAGAACTCCAGGGTGTAATCGTATTCGGCCATAAACGCACGGATATGGATCACTGAAGCAAAGAAAGTGTGCAGCCTCAATTAAGCGACAAAATCTGATTTACGATCTTTTGGGCAACACCAATACTTATTTCCTGTGGAACAATAAACGGCTCATTTTGCAATATGACTTTGACGTGACTACCCTTTCCGCCACCTTTCACTACCGTTCCGCCCCATTTTGTCAGCAGCTTCACAACACCGTCCTGTCCCAAGTTCCTTATATGATTGACAACCTGCCCTTTGTTTATCACACCAGTTTCAATACAGCACCAAAGCGCGGCAGGACTCTTTAGGCAACCCTGGAGTGAACTGACGCAGCCAGTCGGATCAATAAAAGCGGTGGAACGATTCCCCACATACCGATACAAATTCCCATCCCCACCGGCAAAGCCGATCGGGTCCTCGCTCAGCCAGCGGCCGACGTGAGCATCGTACCAGCGGTTGAGGTTGTTTTGAAGTTCGGTGTCACTATCGAATGGTCTACCCGTGAATAAAAAGAGACTATCGATAGTCGGATTACTCTCCGACGTCACCTTGCCGAAGGCGTCGTAGATAAGATGGTTGACCACCATCGTCGCCCGCGCTCAAAGCTCCTATCCCATCTTAAAATTCTGTAGCAGAATCATCAAACGGATTTGGTATCTCGCCGACAAGGAGCTTGCCAGCAGTAGTCAGGTGTGGGATCACATGTATCAGAAACCCGATCAAGAAATCACAGGTTTGCTCGGCGTCCCACGCTTCGGGGTTTCTCACCAAGTTACACAGCGTTTCCAAATCCGAAAGCCAGTCAGTCATGTGGAAAACGAAATCAGCTTGCTTTTGCCGAAAGTCTGCATCTTCTTGACCATCTTTGTATATTTCAAACGCGCGACCCAAGAGAGCTTCTAATTTCTGTTTTCTGCTCATACTTTTTTCTCCGTGCCGATTTTTTCTAGTTGTTCTTTCCAGAGCTTGATTTGAGGTTCCATTTCCTTCGCCGTTTTCTTTCCCACACACGGCAACATCTTCTCTATTCGTTTTATCCATCCGACGATCTCGCCTTTCCAATGGTTGATAACAGGAGCTCCAGCGCGTTCCTCTGCAATTTTCGCAAAGTGTTCTTCGATCCGTCTCGAAAGCCCCGAAATAGTCTTTAAGGCCTCTTTGCGAGTAACCCCCGCGATGGGGCACACTAAATCCGAAGGATCAAAAGATTCGAAGCACTTTCGCTGTCCTTCCTCGTCGTATGGCCAGAATAACCAATCCGGCCACCACCCTGGTTTAGGCCGCGGGGGCGGCAATTCAATAGCGATTTGTAACCCAAGGGGATCGACTCTGCTCTGTGTCACATTCCCCACATACCGGTACAAATTCGCATCCCCACCAGCGAAGCCGATCGGGTCCTCGCTCAGCCAGCGGCCGACACGCCCGTCGTACCAGCGGTTGAGGTTGTTTTGAAGTTGGGCGTAACTATCAAACGGTCTTTGAAGCTGAGTGTCACTATCACACGGTCTAGCTGTGAATAAGAAGAGACTATTCCTGACTAACAATGGTCCCCCTTCGAATAACAAGGCACCCTCTTGGGTCGGATTACTCTCCGACGTCGCCCGGCCAAAGACGTCGTAGATGGAATGATTAACCACGGTGGTGGCCCCCGTTTTCGGGGGAACTCGGCAATATCCTAAAGCGTGTTCAAGTAAGCAGTCAAGCCCTGATGGATATGTTCGTCCAACGGTTATAATCCAAATCCCTACCATCCGCTGAAGTGCATCCTTGTGGACGCACGTTACGGCGTATTCGATCTCGATCTCAATGTGTGACTAACGCGCTCGAGGTGAAGGTCTTTTAAGTAAACATCCGCTGCCTATAACTATTCCCAGGAAAAACACAAAGCCGAAGGCCAGCGCGAACAGGACCATGTTCGCAACCATCACCAGGATAACCATACCCAGGGGCGCTGAATAGCAGATCCACTCTCCCTGCTCAAGGGACCAGGCCCCTACCGGAAATGGAAATCCTATTACGCGCAGCTTGGCGAAAGGCTGATACTCCCACTGGGTAGTAATGTATCCAACCGCGAGTCCAGTTAGCGCAATGGCGTAGTAAGATACTAACAGAATACGTAAAGAAATCTTTCTCGCCATTCGAAAAAACAGGAAACAACCAAGCAGAACAACTGATACAAGGATAACCACTCCCATTTGAACCATTCCCCATTTGTGAAATCCTGGTTTGGGGTTACGCCTCAATTTGTAGACCGCAGGCATGGACGGCATCGTAGGCCCAAGCGCAGCAATTGTAGCCTATCGAGGAGTAAGGCTTTCGCATCGGGGTCTCAGCTATGCACGCCCGAATATCATCATCCGATACCGACAACGCCACCTTCCCGGCTGCGGGGCCATAAGAAAGGATTCCATTGGATTTCACTAACTTTTTGCACCCATCTGGCCGAAAGGCCATCTCTTTGGAGGGAAGTGTGCCCGGACCTCCCCCGGCAATCCCCCACCCTTGTGTACCGGGTAGCGGATGCCCAGCCTCGTCCACGGCGCCCGCCTGTATATAGCAATGGGCCGAGAATATCGCGTTGATGATGCCAATAAAGAAGTCGATACAGCAGTCGCCTGAGTTTTGGATCTTGCGCCAGCAAAGATAAAAACCGGGTTTCCTACCAGGAGGTTCAAATGGCTTTCCAAGGTTTGGATTGTAACCTTGCCCGTTCTCTCCAATTGGGTCACGGCGTGAGACAGGCGAGTTCCCCACATACCGATACAAATTCCCATCGCCGGCGGCGAAGCCGATCGGGTCCTCGCTCAGCCAGCGGCCAACCTGGGCATCGTACCAGCGGTTGAGGTTGTTTTGAAGTTGGGTATCACTATCGAACGGTCTACCCGTGAATAAAAAGAGACTATCCACCGCCGGATTGGTCTCCGACGTCAGCTTGCCGAAGGCGTCGTAGATGAGGTGGTTGACCACGGCGCAATCTCGTTCCCGAACAAAGCGATCCACGCCACTTTCCGATCCAAATCGCTCGGACATGACGAGCGCCTTTTAGTGCACCACAAAGCTACCGCGTAGACGCGGCCAATCAAATGACACCACTTCGTGGCAAAACCTGCATCGATAAAAAACGACGTAGCGAGAACACATTCGCAGTCGTTTTACTTTCCGTAAAGCAAACCATTTAGCGCACCGGGGGCATACCCGGAACAAACCGGCGCGTAGAGGGAACGCTACTATTCTTTTGAACGTCTCTACCTTATTATCTTGCATTGCTAAAGTCGCTGTTTATTCTAGGGTTCCTTGGATTGAGTGGCAAATTCCTTTCGATTGGTACTATCCGTGAATGCGTGTTCAGTCAGGTCTCACAAAACCAACGCCTACATAAGTACCATCCGAGGTTGCGATCAGCTTGGCACGCAAAATCGTAAGCCAATACGCAAGTCAAGAATATCTGCCTTCGGATAGGTTCGTTACCTAACCCCCCTCCGGATACCAAACGTGCATAAAGTTCGCAGACCACTGCAGCACGCTTTCGACAGCCCTGATAGGTTACCTCCACGTCCTTTATACAATCGCCATACGTTTTTGGCTTGAAATATGGCCAAAGCCCGTTCGGGTCTTTCTCTGTGTGCGCGGTATTCTCCACATACCGATACAAATTCCCATCACCCCCAGCAAAGCCAATCGGGTCTTCGCTCAGCCAGCGGCCGACTGAAGCATCGTACCAGCGGTTGAGGTTGTTTTGAAGTTGGGTGTCACTATCGAACGGCCTTTGAAGTTGAGGATCACTATCACATGATCTAGCCGTGAATAAGAAGAGACTATTCCTGACTAACAATGGTCCCACTTCGAATAACAGGGCACCCTCTTTGGTCGGATTAGTCTCCGACGTGACTCGGCCAAAAGCGTCATAAATGAGGTGATTGACCACGATCGTCGCCCCCTTGCTTCCACCAAATCTGGGTTGTCCGGTCTTGCGACCACGCCGGAAAGCGTCAGCGGGTCGAAGATCGCAATGTCCGGCACGGTATTCAACGTGGTCGATCAGAGTTGATCGAACATGCCCCAACGATTCCCTCAGCGGTTCTATCATCAAGGAGGTCATCTTCCCCATATCCACGGTTGACGTACCTTCCTGTAGCTTATGTCAGATGGGGGTTACACCACACATAACCGGTGTGTTATTCGGTGGTCACCAAGTTGTCCATGATGACATCTAAGTAATAACCTGGATACTCATTCTCAATATCCATTATGATCTGGCGGACAGCGCGAGTCTTCGGAATTCGAGACGCATCCCAGCTAATTACCACGGGCGAGTGAAACTTCTCCCCTTTTACGGTGCGATACACCATTTCCACAAGTGGCTTCCTTTCGCTATCCCAAAGGATGACACTTTGCCCATTGCGCAGATGCTTTCGAAGAAGTGTAAGCGCAATAGCCATCCTACATTCCTCTTGGAATTCGTGAACCAATCGATTCAATGCATAACTTTCGAATATGTTTAAAGGACGGGCCTGAATCTCCAGAACGAGGTTCGTTCCTGTGCTCAGTAGATGCCAACGAGTTAATTGTGCGTCGACGCGCGCACCGGTTCTGCCTGATCGCGATACGATGTCTTGACGAAACGCCGCACTACCTAGCGTCTCTAACAGTTGTTCTTGTTCTTCCTGCGTAAGGGCGGGCGCTGGAAACGGGGCTATATCGTAAGCAGTGTTCACGGCCCGTGGGTAAAAAGCGGCGACCCCAATGACAACACCCCCTACAGATGCTGCAATGATTACGCACAGTAAGACGCGCTTCACTGCCGTATTGCTCATTTACACCTCACTTCTTCGAAGCACAAACGCCCATGCGCGTTTCTTGAAACCTACTCAGCAACCTCCCAGCGATACATCTCCACGAAAACTTGGGTGACAGGGGGAAAGCCAACGTCCCAGTATTCGGCACGCTGCACGGATTTGGCCCAACCGGATCCATCTGTGCACAGTTTGTAGTGAACGCCGACAGTTACCGATGTCAGAACTTTTTGCATCTGCGTATAAATTCCCCCCTGCACATTGACACCCACGCCCCCAATAGAATAGTTGAGACCCGGTCTAAACGTCATGCGTGCATTCGACCCAAGCGCGACCCTGATGGTTTCCTCGGCTTCCACGCATTGGTCACATCCTCGAGCCGTGTGAACACAATAAGGGCTTCCCACGGACACATCGACGTCTCCTCCAATATCCCACGTGGAAAACCATCCGAATGGGTCGTCGAAATGCCGGTCTAACCATTTGAACCCGACGAGCCGAAAGACGCGGTTGCCGCACTCCAGCTCATCGTACCAGCCGAACAACTCCCCTGTGATGCGAGCCACGTCCCATTGTTGATGGCGCAAGGAACCAGTCGCGCTGGAAATGGGGACTTGCGATATGAAATACTCATCGAAATTCAGCCGGAACGTATATGAATGGGTTATCGAGACACGTGAAGACAACCCTGCTGCATCTGTGGAAACTGTCGGAGAATTCCCCACATACCGATACAAATTCGCATCGCCGCCGCTAAAGCCAATCGGGTCCTCGCTCAGCCAGCGGCCGACACGCCCGTCGTACCAGCGGTTGAGGTTGTTTTGAAGTTGGGCGTAACTATCAAACGGTCTTTGAAGCTGAGTGTCACTATCACACGGTCTAGCTGTGAATAAGAAGAGACTATTCCTGACTAACAATGGTCCCCCTTCGAATAACAAGGCACCCTCTTGGGTCGGATTACTCTCCGACGTCGCCCGGCCAAAGACGTCGTAGATGGAATGATTAACCACGGTGGTGGCCCCCGTTTTCGGGGGAACTCGGCAATATCCTAAAGCGTGTTCAAGTAAGCAGTCAAGCCCTGATGGATATGTTCGTCCAACGGTTATAATCCAAATCCCTACCATCCGCTGAAGTGCATCCTTGTGGACGCACGTTACGGCGTATTCGATCTCGATCTCAATGTGTGACTAACGCGCTCGAGGTGAAGGTCTTTTAAGTAAACATCCGCTGCCTATAACTATTCCCAGGAAAAACACAAAGCCGAAGGCCAGCGCGAACAGGACCATGTTCGCAACCATCACCAGGATAACCATACCCAGGGGCGCTGAATAGCAGATCCACTCTCCCTGCTCAAGGGACCAGGCCCCTACCGGAAATGGAAATCCTATTACGCGCAGCTTGGCGAAAGGCTGATACTCCCACTGGGTAGTAATGTATCCAACCGCGAGTCCAGTTAGCGCAATGGCGTAGTAAGATACTAACAGAATACGTAAAGAAATCTTTCTCGCCATTCGAAAAAACAGGAAACAACCAAGCAGAACAACTGATACAAGGATAACCACTCCCATTTGAACCATTCCCCATTTGTGAAATCCTGGTTTGGGGTTACGCCTCAATTTGTAGACCGCAGGCATGGACGGCATCGTAGGCCCAAGCGCAGCAATTGTAGCCTATCGAGGAGTAAGGCTTTCGCATCGGGGTCTCAGCTATGCACGCCCGAATATCATCATCCGATACCGACAACGCCACCTTCCCGGCTGCGGGGCCATAAGAAAGGATTCCATTGGATTTCACTAACTTTTTGCACCCATCTGGCCGAAAGGCCATCTCTTTGGAGGGAAGTGTGCCCGGACCTCCCCCGGCAATCCCCCACCCTTGTGTACCGGGTAGCGGATGCCCAGCCTCGTCCACGGCGCCCGCCTGTATATAGCAATGGGCCGAGAATATCGCGTTGATGATGCCAATAAAGAAGTCGATACAGCAGTCGCCTGAGTTTTGGATCTTGCGCCAGCAAAGATAAAAACCGGGTTTCCTACCAGGAGGTTCAAATGGCTTTCCAAGGTTTGGATTGTAACCTTGCCCGTTCTCTCCAATTGGGTCACGGCGTGAGACAGGCGAGTTCCCCACATACCGATACAAATTCCCATCGCCGGCGGCGAAGCCGATCGGGTCCTCGCTCAGCCAGCGGCCGACCCGAGCGTCATACCAGCGGTTGAGGTTGTTTTGAAGCTGGGTGTCACTATCGAATGGTCTACCGGTGAATAAAAACAGACTATCGATAGTCGAATTACTCTCCGACGTGACTCGGCCAAACGCGTCGTAGATGAGATGATTGACCACCGTGGTCATGTCGCTGCCCGAATCATACTTGGCAATATCCCGGACGGTATTCAGGTGATCCGTCAGCGTCCACTGTACCGTTTCGTCAGCGCCGCTGAGCACCGCCTCCTCGGCCAGAGATTCGATTGTATCCCTGGTGTCTGTAAAACAGTAATGCAAAACTGTCTACGCCATCGACCTTCGTAGCTATTGTGGCATTTTTTCATCACGTCGGTCACGACGCAGAATTCGTATTGGCTCCGAAAGCGTATCGTCCCTAAGCAAGAGGCCAAAAGATAGCTTCCGATCCACGTCAAATTCACGAGGTAGTACAACCGTTGCCGTTCTCCACTCCGGAGGGATCTCTTTGACAATTCCTTCATCAAAAGTGATTAAGAGCAGTCCCAGACGCATGGCTGATTCAACGCTCAGGTCCTTGACCACCCGGAAATTCCCTTGCCCGTGAAATCTCACCGAGTAGGCCGTGCCTGCATCCACCCACTCTAGGACCATCTTGCTCTTGACAACTTCGGGACGTGATCCGGAGGAGGAGACAAAATAAACGCCTGCGATACTCGCATCATCAAGCGTCAGCCATGCAATATCTAAAGAGAACACTTTATCAGAACGTACAACACGTGCAGGATGCATGATCGCCCATAAAGCAACGGGCTGTCGGAGAGCCCGCGGGCCGCCAACCTTTAACGCCTCACGAGCCTTGAAACACGCAGGCAGCACCTCCGGATCAAAGGCTGAGTCGCCGCGCAGGATACCATCCAAAATGTTTATTGTATGCGCGATTCTTGCGTAATCATGCCTACCAAGGTCGCATCCAGTCACGAGAGTCATCAATGGGACCAGGGCCCAGAACGCGCGCAATCGCATCACGAAGTTCCTCCCATGTTGGTCCCCTGCCATAAGGCGGGTAGCCATAGAACCCAGGAATTACGTTCGCGCCCTCCGGTGCTCGAATCGGCACCTCCTTCCGATGTGTCATGAACTCATACCCCTTGACAAACGGCCACGCACAGCAGGGATCGCATGATTCGAACTCCACAATGAGCCAAACGATATAACCGCGCTTCATGTACGCATTGTTAGGAGCACTTGTTACACCGGAATAGGCAGACGAGGCTATTTCTGCAATAGCGTTTACCAATGCTTCTAATGCCTCCTTCGTTCCCAGAATAGCAGCCGTTGTAACATCGCCAAATGCTTGAATATACCCCAGTGCCTCCAGATTTCGCTCTATGGATTCTGCGGCTCTCTGTTGCGAGGGGCTCTGACCCGCGGTGACGGCAATATCAACAACACGTTTATTATATTGGTTCGCATACTTCGGTATTGGCGGCTGACACTCACCGCAGAAGAAGCCGAGCGGGTCTGACGTATCAGTGGCCCCATTCCCCACATACCGATACAAATTCCCATCACCAGCGGCGAAGCCGATCGGGTCCTCGCTCAGCCAGCGGCCGACACGGGCATCGTACCAGCGGTTGAGGTTGTTCTGAAGTTGTGTGTCACTATCAAATGGTCTACCCGTGAATAAGAAGAGACTATCGATCGTCAGATTACTCTCCGACGTCACCCCGCCGAAGGCATCGTAGATGAGATGATTGACCACGGTGGTCATCTCGCTGCCCGGATCGTACTTCGCGATGTCCCGGACCCTGTTCAGGTGGTCGGTCACGGTTGATTTCACCTCTGATCAGCACCGCTGAGGTCCCTACCGCGCAGCGGTTGGTACACGGGTAGAGAGTTCGAACGTGACGCTGGCACGAGTTGCCCTCCAAGTACAATGAGTTGAGCTATTGCCTTCGCCATTTTCTACAATCTTTGGCTTCCTGCCCGTAAGCCTTAAAGTCAATTTAATATGCTCACAGTTAGCACGTCCAGCCACCGTGCTGGACAATCCTGAGGCGTCGGCTTAATCACCATCGTGGACCACAGCAAGGTCTGGTCTGCACCGTTGTAGAACGGAGATACCTTGCCTGCTAATACCTGTTCCACGGATGTATAGCACCTGTAACGAACGGCAATCCTTAATTGATTCGATACTCTCATCAGTAATCTGCGTTCGCGATACATCCAAAATTCGCAGTGTTTTTGAGGTTGCAATTGCTTTTATGCCGTTGTCACTAATCCGACTTCCTGGAATAAACAATTCGGAAAGTTCCGGAAGCTGTGCAATAGCCCGCAGGCCCCGATCTGATATCTGGCTGTCGATCAACCTGAGAACACGGAGACTGGAACACCGTCGCAAGTATTCGGCCCCAACATCTGTTAGGCCTTTAGCGTTTATCGCCAATGTTGACAGCCTTTCTAATCCACTGAGGTGTTTAACTCCAATGTCACTTACGCCCACGTCCTTTTTAACATTAATCTGTACCTCCACTAGATCTGGTAGCGTGGCAAGGGATTGGCATAGCTCGTCAGCGTGCGAGCCAATACACAAGTTAACGCTGCGCAACCCATCTAATGAACGAAGCACCTCACTCACCGGAAGGCCTGACATGTTGGTCGCAAGGGATAGAGATCGCAGCGCCGTCAGTTTGCTAAGGTACACCACAGCATGCTCCGGAAATTGACACTGGAGCATGTCGAGGTGTTCAAGTGGAGCATGTGCGATAAGCCCCAGAAAGCCTGGCTCAATGTGGCACTTTACAAATGTGGCTTCCTGTAACACCGTAAATGCGTTAGAGTTCAACCGCTGTGAGAAGCGGAATTCTGTATGGCTCGCCCACAGATACCTTAGGGAAGGCATCCGAGCCAGGGAGAGCACTCCTGGCTCGTCAACTCGCATCTCTAGGAGATAAATGGACTCAAGGCCGGAGAGCTGGCCAAGGTACTGCCAGCCGGCCGACGGAAGTGTTACGCGGTAGAGTTCGAGAGTACGAAGCGAGTTCACTTCCCTCAATGCCACGCAATCCTCCGCGTCTAGCCGAAGGTTCTGGAAGGATAAGTCGGTAACTCGTTGGAGCCTCGAAGCTAATCGGAGGTCAGGATGGAGACTGTCGAATACAAGTTGGTAAGCTCGGCGCGGAAACAGCGACCAGTTCCCGTTTTCCCTTGGATGGCTAATGACTTGGACCTGAACCCCTTGGGCCATTAGAGAGCGGCTCACCCATATCTCAGTAACCCACTCCCATCCTCCCAAGGCAAGACACACACTGGCCGCAGCGAAGATCACAATGAGAACTGAGGCACAAGCCCATCTTATAACCCGCATGGTCATGACTGTGTCCTTATCTTCACAAAATTATTCGATCCGCATAGACACTTTATCAGCGAGAATGATAAATGCTGAGGTTTATCTACGCCAGGAAACCTGGTAATGGTCCGTCACTTCATCATAAGACAGGACCCCCACGCCTGAGACAATAAATACCGATCTTGCAGCTACAAAAATAGCACCGCTATACTGCTCAAACTTCCCTGAGCACAGATCAGTGATTGTCACAGTTTGCCAGAACGTCACGAAATAATCTATTCGATATCCCGTATGCGATGTGTTCGTGCCCCTTTCCAAAAGCCACACTGGCCGCCAGAAAGCGGACAGCGTTGTCAGTCCAAGGACGCGAACCTTGCACCTGTCTGTGCTCATCCGTTCAGCCCTGCTTTTGGCATTAACCCACCCCGAAAGATCAAAGCCCAAAGCTTGAGCCACGGTTGAGTTAACCTGTAAGGGACCAACCCAAGTATCGGTTTCCGTATCCCCGGCGGCGTTTGCGCCTATGCGGACTTGCAAAAGGTGGGCTACCATTACGTCCGCTGCCTTTGTTGCGGCACGCCGCCCCAGTTGTTGTACGATCCGGTCATATATACCCCGGGGATTCGGTATACTCTGATGTCCATTTGGGTCGCGTGCCGTGATGGGTGAGTTGTTGCAATACCGATACAAGTTCCCATCCCCGCCGGCGAACCCGATTGGGTCTTCGCTCAGCCAGCGGCCGACAGAAGCATCGTACCAGCGGTTGAGATTGTTTTGAAGGTCCGTGTCACTATCGAATGGTCTACTGGTGAATAAAAAGAGACTATCAATCGCCGGATTACTCTCCGACGTCACCTTGCCGAAGGCGTTGTAGATGAGGTGATTGACCACGGTGGTCATGTCGCTGCCCGGATCATACTTCGCGATGTCCCGCACCGTGTTCAAGTGGTCCGTCAGCGTCCACTGTACGAGGTCGTCCGTGCCGCCGTCAACGGCTTCCTCGGCCAAAATTTGGTCCACAGCCGGGCCCCAAAGGTAACGCTGCCGCAGGTGGCCCACCTGCATGTCGCCCGAGTTGGTACGCCAGAAATCCATCACAATCTGGTTACCATCGTAGATGAAGATCCGCCGCTGCTCGGCATGGCCGTCGCCGTCGTCATCCAGCCGCTTGTAAACCCAGCGGTTGGCGTAATCGTAGGCGTACTCGACCACATGATCGACCGCCGCGGCGTAGCTTGCCCGGTGCTCCACCTTTGTCAGCCGGTTGCGGTGGTCCCAGGTGTACTGGGTGATGTCGGTGTCACCCGCGTCGAGCTGCCCATTGGCGTTGGCGTCGATGAACCGGTGCGTGCGGTTGCCTTCGGCATCGTAGAGATAGCGGTAGGTGCCGTCGGAAAGAAGCCGGTTGTTGGTGCCGGTGGTGTAAGTGCTACCATTGGCGGTAACGCGGTTGCCGTTGGCGTCGTACTGGTAGCTCTCGT
>Ga0078972_1005603_pt1 | contig 31536 bp, 32 predicted proteins | sample YelNatPaOPGAMG01_FD_67568 | JGI IMG/M metagenome (GOLD analysis project Ga0078972, IMG submission 67568) | Hot spring thermophilic microbial communities from Obsidian Pool, Yellowstone National Park, USA - OP-RAMG-01 (SPADES assembly) (version 2) | ecosystem: Environmental > Aquatic > Thermal...
CCCGTGGGGGCGGTTTTCAACCCCGCCCCTCCTTCCCCCGCCCGCGCCTTCTTTGGCCTCCTGAGGCCCCTAGTACGGGCGGGGTTATCCCGCCCCTACTACCACGATCCGACAATGCCCGACAAACCCGCCCCTACAAGATGGCGGGCGCCCCCTGGATTACCTCGCCGGCGTTTCCTCCACAACCACCAACTTCACTGACCGGGAGAGTCTGTCCACCGGGACTTTCTCAGACAAACGGTGGTCCGCCGCTTCCAGCAGATAGGCGGCCGACGCACCGCCTCCGGCACCCCGCGCAAAGTTGACAGGGAGACGGAAGAGATGTATAATTCGATGTACAAACCCGAGGAGGTGCCGTATGGCCAGGATGGTGCGTAAACAGGTCTATATCAGGCCTGGTCAGGAGGCGTTGCTCAAACGATTGGCGCAGGAGACGGGGATGACCGAGGCGGAACTGATTCGACAGGCGATAGATCGCCGGAGTGGGACCGTCCATTTGCCTCGAGACCTGCGTGCCTGGCAGGAGGAACGGGCCTTCATCGCCCGGTTGATCGAACAGGGCCCCGTCCCCGGGGAGCGGACCTGGAGGCGTGAGGAACTGCATGAGCGATAGAGTATTCGTAGATACCAACGTGCTGGTCTATGCCTACGACCGGTCGGAGCCGGAGAAGCAGCGACAAGCCCTGTACGTGCTGGACCGCCTGGCCATGAGCGGGGTGGGCGTGATCAGCACCCAGGTCCTCTCGGAATTTTTCGTTGCTGTGACTCGCAAGATCGCAGCCCCATTGAGCGCAGGTGAGGCCTACCAACGGATAAAGAACTATCTCCAGTCCTGGACAGTCCTCGATCTGACGGGGATGATTGTGCTGGAGGCAGCACGCGGAGTGAGGGATCATTCGTTCAATTTTTGGGATGCCCAGATATGGGCCACCGCCCGGCTAAATCAAATCCCCGTCGTCTTCAGTGAGGACCTGGCCGATGGCGTGATAGAGGGGGTCAGATTTGTGAACCCTTTTGCCAGGGATTTCCAACCTGGGGATTGGATACCTGACGAATTCAAGACGGCGAGCGATTGAACATTTGAAATAGCCAGGGCGACCTGGGGAAGGAAATCCGCCTGCAGGCAGGAGGCGTCTCATGCGGCGTCACGCAGATTGGTTTCGGCAGGCCCGACGCAAGTTAGAATCGGCGCGATGGGATATCCAGGGCGGATTCTATGAAGATGCCTGCTTCTCCGCCCAGCAGGCCGCGGAACTGGCCGCCAAGGCGTTGCTGGAAAGCCAGGGGCGCATCGAATTGGGCCATTCTGTCTACCAACTGCTACAGGCAGCCAGCAGTGTTCCTGTGGAGGTTCTCCAGGCGGCGCGGGTGCTCGACCGCTATTATATCCCTACCCGCTACCCCAACGGATTCCCGGCCGGCGCACCGATGGACTTTTACGATCAGGCGACTGCCGAGGAGGCGGTAAGATTTGCGGAAACAATCTTGGGATTCGTTAGCACCCAACTTTAAGGACTATGCCTATACCGAAGCCGTGGGACGTTTCGTCGAGCGGGTAACACGGGAATTACGCCCCGTGGCCGTGATTCTGTTCGGCTCTCTGGCCAGGGGTGATTATCACCAGCGTAGTGACGCGGACTTTGTGGTATTACTGGCCGAATCCTTTCATTCCCCCTTCGACGGATACGACTGCGTGGTTGCCTGTGACCCATCGGGCGTCGTGCAGCCCCTGGTTTACAGCCCGGACCAGTTCCGACAAATGTTGCGCCAGGGCAATGGCCTGGCCCTGGAAGTTATGGCCGATGGCCTGTTCCTGGCCGGCGACGAAACCTTTTTCCAGGAGATCGAACAGTTGGCCGCACAGGTACAGCAGCAATTGGGTATCGAGCGTACCCCTACAGGCTGGTACCTCGCCCGGCCCGAGGAAGCCGGGATTCTGCGAAAAGAGAGCGGGAACGTGCCCGGAGAACAGTAAGAGAATTTCGCCGGTTTTGTTTGACAACCCTCCCCCGAGTGTATTATAATACTACTAAACGAACTGGAAAGAAACGGTTATGGACAGTCACCAGGTACGCCGCTCCTTTACCGACTTCTTTGCCCGCCACGGACATACGGTGGTGCCGGGCTCTTCCCTGGTGCCGGCCCAGGACCCCACCCTCCTCTTCACCAACGCCGGCATGAACCAGTTCAAGGACGTCTTCCTGGGCCTGGAAAAGCGCCCCTACAGCCGCGCCACCACCGTCCAGCGTTGCCTGCGCGTCTCGGGGAAACATAACGACCTGGAGGAGGTCGGCCCCTCGCCCCGCCACCATACCTTCTTCGAGATGTTGGGGAACTTTTCCTTCGGCGACTACTTCAAGGCCGAGGCCATCGCCATGGCCTGGGAACTCCTCACCCGGGACTACGGCCTGCCCCCCCAACGCCTCCGCCCCACCGTCTTCGGAGGCGATGAGCAGTTCGCCCCCGATGAGGAGGCCGCCCGCCTCTGGCAGGAGGTGGCCGGCTTTCCCCCGGAGAAAATCCTGCGCCTGGGCCGCAAGGACAACTTCTGGCAGATGGCCGACGTGGGCCCCTGCGGCCCCTGTTCGGAGATCCACTACGACCTTGCCGGCCACTGCCGGCGAGACCCCCAGGTGGACTGCGACCCTTCCTGCGACTGCGGCCGCTGGATCGAACTCTGGAACCTGGTCTTTATGCAGTTTGAAATCCGCGCCGACGGCAGCGTCGTCCCGTTGCCTCGCCCCAGTGTGGATACCGGGGCCGGCCTGGAACGGCTGCTCGCCGTCCTTCAGGATGTGCCCTCCAACTACGATACCGACCTCTTCCGCCCTATCATCCGGCGTCTCCAGGAGATGCTGGGGCACAGCGACGCGGAACTCGAACGCCGCATCGCCCCCTACCGCGCTGTGGCCGACCACAGCCGCGCCGTGGTCAACATGATCGCCGACGGAGTGCTCCCGGGCAACCTGGGGCGTAACTCCATCCTCCGCCGCATCCTGCGCCGGGCCGTCTACCAGGGCCGCCTCCTGGGCTTTTCCGGACCTTTCCTGGGCGAGCCGGCCCGCGTGGCCATCTCCATCCTGGCCCCGGCCTACCCCCACCTGGCGGAGAAGGAGGACTTTATCCTGGAGGTCATCGCCGACGAGGAGGAGCGCTTCGGCCGCACCCTGGAGGCCGGCCTGAACCGCCTGGAGGCCCTCCTGGAAAGCCTGCCGGAGCCGCTTCTGCCCGGCGAGGCCGCTTTCGAACTCTACGCCACCTACGGCTACCCCCTGGACCTGACCCGCCTGATCACCCGACAGCGCGGCGTGGAGGTGGACGAGGCCGCTTTTCAGGAGGCGGTATCCCGCCATCAGGAAATCAGCCGGGGGGGAACCGCCGGCGGGGAGGTCTGGGGGGAGGCCGGCCGCTACCGCGACCTGGGACTTGCTCCCACCACCTTCACCGGCTACGAGACCACCAGCGACGAAAGCCGCCTCCTGGCCCTCTTGAGCCAGGGGGAACGGGTGCGCCGGGCCTCGGCCGGAGAACGCCTGGAGGTCATCCTGGAGCGTACCCCCTTCTACGCCGAAGCCGGCGGCCAGGTCGGCGATACCGGCATGCTCCACGGCCCCCACGGCCGCTTTCTCGTGGAGGATACCCGTCGCCCCATCCCCGACCTGGTGGTGCATATCGGCCAGGTGGCCGAGGGCTACCTGGAGGAAGGGGACGCGGTGCGCGCCGAGGTGGATGCCGGCCGCCGCGCCGACATCGCCCGCAACCATACCGCCACCCACCTCCTGCACCGCGCCCTGCGTCGGGTGTTGGGCGAACACGCTGCGCAATCCGGCTCCCTGGTCGCCCCCGACTATCTGCGTTTTGACTTTTCCCACCTCCGGGCCATGACGCCGGAGGAACTGGAGGAGGTCGAGCGCCAGGTCAATGCGGCCATCCGGGAAAACTTCCCGGTCTGCCCCCGCCTGCTGCCCAAGGACGAGGCTCTGCGCCAGGGGGCCGTCGCCCTCTTCGGAGAGAAGTATGGGGAGACGGTGCGCATGGTAAGCATCGAAGATGGGGAGGCCGTCTTCTCCCGCGAGTTGTGCGGCGGGACCCATGTGCGGCGCACCGGCGAGATCGGGGCCTTTTTCATCGTGAGCGAAAGCAGCATCGGGGCCGGCCTGCGACGCATCGAGGCCGTGACCGGGCGGGGGGCCGTCGCCTGGGCCCGGCAGCAGGTACGCCGCCTGCAGGAACTGGCGGCTCTGCTGGGCGTTCCCCCGGAGCGTCTGGAGGAACGTCTGCACAACCTGCTGGAGGAAGGCCGGGAGCGCGAGCAACAACGCATCGCCCTGCAACGGAAACTGGCCCAGATGCAACTGGAGCGGTTGCTGGGGCAGGTCCGGGTGGTGGACGGCGTACAGGTCGTCGCCGCCCAGATGGACCTGCCCGACGTGGCCCGTCTGCGGGAGGTAGGCGATTTTCTGCGAGAGCGGCTGGGTTCGGCCGTGATCGTCCTGGCGGCCGTGATCGAAGGCCAGGCTCGACTGGTGGCGATGGTCACGCCGGACCTGGTGGCGCGGGGATACCATGCCGGTTCCCTGGTGCGCCGGGTGGCCGAACTGGTCGGCGGAACCGGCGGAGGCCGGCCGGAGATGGCCCAGGGAGGTGGGCGCTTCCCGGAACGGCTGGAGGAGGCGCTGGCCCAGGTGCCTTCTCTGCTCCGCTCCGGTCCTTCAGCCGGGCCGAGGGGGCCAGAAGGAGGAAAAAGATGACCGAAGAGTCCGTAACCGTTACCCTCTTGCCGGAAGACGATACCGAGACCATTCTGGAGAAGGTACGTCGCGCCAGGGGGAAGAAGATCAATCTGCTGGTTCCGCCCGGCACCAAGGCCCTGCAAACCCTGGGCGGGTTTACCATGTTGCGCAAGGCCTGCGACATCACCGGCCTGGATGTGACGGTCTATTCGGCGGATGAAAAGACCTGCGACCTGGCCCGGGTGTGCCGCTTCGAGGTGGTGCGGGTGGACCAGGAGGTGCGCCCGCGCGAGGTAACGCCCCCGCCGGAGCCGCCGCGCATCGTCGTTTCCACCCGTCCGCCGGAGCCGGCCCGGGCGGAGGCCGCGCCTGCTGCGGAAGAGGCCCGGGAGGAGGGGTTACGGGCCGGCCTCTCGGAAGCGGATCTGGCGCTCTTCGAGGCGCTGGAGAGCATGTCGACCACCGAGGATGTGGAACTGCGGCGGGAGGCCTTTGCCCGGCCGGCCCCGGAGGCAGCGGTGGAAAGGGAAGCAGCCGTTCCAGAACGCCCGGCGGCTCCTCCCCGGGAGCGGCCGCGCCGCAAGCCTTCCCCGCTGGCCTTTATCCTGGAGCCGCTGGCCAGCGCCCTGGCCAATATCTACATCGCCGTCGTCAGCCTCTTCCTGAGGACGGCCTCCCGTTTCCAGCCCCGGGCGGCGCCCGCGGCCGGCGTCGTTGCCGAGGAGGCCCCGGCCGTGGCCGTCCCCCGCGCCCCCACCCTGGAGGAGAGGCGCGCTTTGCGTCAGCGCAAGTTACGTTACTACCTGGTCTCCCTCCTGGGCGTCCTGGGCTTTACCTTTCTCCTCATCGCCCTCTACATCTTCTCCCTGCCCCAGGTAACCGTCGCCCTGACCCCTCGACAGGCGGAAGAGAAGGAGATGGAGATCGTCCTCACCATCGCCCTGACCGATACCCTCTCTTCCAAGGGAATGCAGGCCGCCCCCCAGGTGCAGGGGGAAACGGTGACCATCCAGGCCAGAGCCGTGCAGGTGGAACTGGAACGCTCAGAGGCCATCTCGACCACCGGCGAGGCCTGGATTGCCGAGGGGACGGCCACCGGCATGGTCGTCTTCGTCAACCTGACCGGCTACGGCATCAACGTCCCGGCCGGGACCCGTCTCTCCGGCGGTGGGGCGACCTTCCACACGACGGAAGATGTCTGGGTGCCGGGTTCGGACTTTCGAGGGGAGGACGCCTACCTGGGCAAGGGCCGGGTAAACATCGTGGCCGATGTGCCGGGCAGCGCCGGGAACGTCCCGGCCGGGGCCATCAGCGTCATCGAGGGCGACCTGGCCAGCTGGCTCACCGTGGAGAATACCGAGGCCACCGCCGGCGGTTCGGAGCGCCATGCCGCCATCGTCACGGCCGAGGACCAGGCCCGCCTGCGCCAGCACCTCCTGGGGGCCCTCCAACAGGAGGCCTATAGCGAACTCCAGGCCAAACTGAGCGGCCTGGAGGTGCTCAGCGGGACGCTCCAGGTCGAAATCGTGGAGGAAAACTTCAGCCAGTCGGTCGGAGGCGAGGCCGGAACGCTGGTGCTGCGGGCGAAGGTACGGGCCTCGGCCCTGGCCAGCGCCCCGGCCCTGCTGGGGAAGGCCGTGGAGACGGCCGTCGAGCAAAAGATCGGGGGACAGAAGGCCGGGCAGGAGATCGGCACGGTAACCTATACGCCGCTGGAAGCGGTGGCCCCGGGGCCGGGCAACACCTGGTCTTACCGGACGGTGGCCACCGTCCCCATCCTGAACCGCATCGACGAGGGGCTGCGGGCGGAGATCGCCGGCCGGCTGCGGGGAAAGAGTTGGCCGGAGGCCCGGCGTATCCTGGAGGAGTACCGCGACCGTATCGCCGGCTACGCCATCAGTCCGGCATTGGAAGTCCTGCCCATGAGCATCCAGGTGGTGGACATCAGCGGTTACCGGTGATGGGGATGGTTTCCCGCCTGTTGGGGCTGGACGTGGGCCGGCGCCGTATCGGGGCCGCCCTGAGCGACCCCTCGGGACTGCTGGCCTCGCCTTTGGGGGTGATCGAACTTCGAGGGGCGGAGGAAGGCCGGAAGGAAGTTGGCGACTGGGTGCGGGAGCATGGGGTGACCCGCGTCATCGTAGGCCTCCCTTTGCACCTGGACGGTTCGGAGGGGGAGGAGGCGGCCTGGGTGCGCGGTTGGGCCGGGCGCCTGCAGGCCTGCCTGGATGTTCCGGTCGAACTGTGGGATGAACGGCTGAGCACCGTGGCGGCCGAGCGCAGCCTGCGGGAAAGCGGCCTGAGCCGGAGACGCCGTCGGGAGCGCCGCGACGCGCTGGCGGCGGTGCTGATCTTGCAGAGTTATCTGGACTGGCTTCGCCGGCCTACCACACCCGACACAGAAGCCCCTTCAGATAGGCCCCCTCCGGAAAGGTGAGCAGCACCGGATGGTCTTTTCCCTGGAAGAGGCGGGCGAGAATCTGCACCTCCCGGCCGGCGTCCAGGCTGGCCCCGAAGACGACCTTCTGGAAGAGGTCGGCGCTCACCAGACCGGAACAGGAAAAGGTCACGAGCAGTCCGCCCGGGCGTAAAAGGTGCATTCCGAGCATGTTGATGTCCTTGTACCCCCGGGTGGCGGCCGGCACCTGGGAAACGCGGGCGGCGAATTTGGGCGGGTCCAGGATGACCACATCGAAGGAGCGGCCGGCCGCCCGCCATTCCCGGAGCACGGCGAAGGCGTCCCCTTCTTCCCACGAGACAAGTTTCTCCACACCGTTCCGACGGGCGTTCTCCCCGGCCAGGGAAAGCGCCTCGGCCGAGGAATCGAGGCCCACTACAGAGGCGGCTCCGCAAGAGGCGGCATGGACAGCAAACCAGCCGGTATAGGTGAAAACGTCCAGCACCTCCTTCCCCGCGCATAAGGGAGCCACCCGCAGGCGGTTTTCCCGCTGGTCCAGGTAAGCCCCCGTCTTCTGGCCGCGGCGGATGTCCACCAGGAAAGGCCGGCCGCCCTCCCAGACCTCCACCCGCGCCGGCGGTTCTTCTCCCCACAGGAGTCCGTCCGGACGGGGCGGAAGGCCCTCCAGGCGACGGATGGCCGCATCGGTGCGTTCGTAGATGCCCCGGGGGGCGCAGCGTTCGGCCAGGAGGCCCACCAGGTCCTCCCGCCAGCGTTCGGCCCCCCAGGAGAGGAGTTGCAGCACCAGGTAGGGGCCATAACGGTCCACGATGACGCCGGGGAGGCCATCGGATTCGGCATAGACCAGACGGTAGGCCGTGTTGGCGGGGTCCTTTTCCAGCGCCAAGCGGCCGGAAAGGGCCCGTTCCAGGCGGCGTCGGAGGAAATCCCGGTCTACGGCCTCGTCCTGGTCCCAGGTGCAGAGGCGGGCGCGAATCTGGGAGCGGGGGCTATAGCCGCCCCGGGCCAGGAAGCGGCCGGCCTCGTCCACCACCTCCACCACCTCCCCCGGAGAAGGCCGGCCTTCCACCCGGGCGACGGCCCCGGAGAAGACCCAGGGATGGCGTTGCCGCACCGATTTTTCCCGGCCCGGCCGGAGCACCAGGCGTGGTGCCTTCCCCTTCATCGTATCTCTCGGGGCACCTCGCCACGGGCGAGAAAGGCCTCCATCATGAACTGTTCCAGTTCCCGGCTGGTGGTAGAGAGGTCCTTGACCGTATCCACCGACTGCCAGTAGGCCCGGGAGCAAAAGGCCCGCAACTGCCCACGCTGGGCCAGCAGGGGAAAGGTCTCCACCTCATGGTCCCCCCGGTCGGGCAGGAAGTCGTAGATGGCCCGGTTGAGGACGTAGACGCCGCCGTTGATCCAGTAGGGGAGTTCCGGCTTCTCCCGGAAGCCGAGCACCCGTTGTTCCTCATCCACCTCAACGATGCCGAAAGGGCTGTAGTAGGGGGCCAGGTAGATCGTGCCCATGGCTCCGGAGGCCTGGTGCTCGGCGATCATCTGCCGCAGGGGGAAATTGGTGATGACATCGCCGTTGGTCACCACCACCGGGTCGTCCTCCGGGTCCAGGTGGGAAAAGGCCAGTTTCATCCCGCCGCCCCGGCCCAGGGGGGTCTCCTCGACCACGTACTGGATGTTCAACCCCCAGCGGGAGCCATCGCCAAAGTAGTTGCGGATGACCTCGTGGCGGTAGCCGCAGGAGAAGAGGATGCCCTCGATGCCGTTGGCCCGCAGCCAGCGCACCTGGTAGGCCAGGAGGGGGACGCCCAGCACCTCGACCATCCCCTTGGGACGGTCGTTGGTATAGGGGCGCAGGCGTTCGCCCTTTCCTCCGGCCAGGATGATGGCTTTCATTCGGTCTCCTCCGTATCGAGCGTTCCCCAGGCAGCCTGCAGCACCCGGAACTCCTCGGAGGGGTCCAGCGGAGGGTACTGCAGGCGCACGACAGGCACCAGCAGGTTAAAATCGGCGATCTTGCGGTTGAGCCGTTCGATGAATTCCCGAATTTGCTTCCAGGAACGGGCCTGGGCCTGGCGCAGGTGTTTCCGTTCCTGGAGTTGTTCCTCCGGCGGCATCGAGGACAGGGCCGACCGGCGCTCCTCCATCCAGCGTTGTTCCTGGGCGTAGCGTTCCCGGAGGGTGGCGAGGTCGGCGCGGATTTCGGCCTGGCGCATGATCCAGTCGGGAGCCAGGCCAGCCCGTTCCAGCAGGTCAAAGGCCAGGCGCCATTCCGGTGGGACCAGGAGGTTTTCCCGCCACTGGAGCGGCCGGCCGCGTCCGGGGAGGTTATCGAACTCGCCCCGCTCCATCGCCGCCAGAATCCGCCGTTCGGCCAGGAGGTGCCAGTTGAGCATCGGAAACTCCGGCTTCGGTATATACCGAATTCTACTACACCCCTCCCCGGCGTGCAAATCGGCCACGCCGTCCGGGAGGCCGTGTCCGTCTGGCAGGCAGGAGGCCGCCACGGGCAACGCCGACGCCTGTTGACAAGCGACGGTATTTGGGGTAAACTTTTCCTCAGAGCATACGAACAGGCCGGCCGGAGCCGGCGGGAGGATACGATGGTCCCTCTGGAGGAAGCGGTCCGGGCCTACCTGGAGGCGATGGCCCGGGTGCGCACGGAGAACGTGGCCGCCAACCACTTTTCCATTGCCCGGCGCTTTCTGGACTATTTCGCCTCCCGCCGAACGGCCGATGTGGCCACGCTGCGGCGACAGGACCTCCTGGCCTTCCTGGACTATTTCTCCCATCGTCGGGAGGTCACCATGCCGGCCAACGCCTACAACCTGGGGCTGGAGTTCCTCAAGCGGCTGGGGCTCTTCTGCCTGAAGCGCGGGTGGGTGGGGGAAAATCCCGCCGGAGACATCCCCTTCCAGGAAATCGAGGTGGAAGCGCCGTCCGTGCTGGCGCGGGAGGACATGGAGCGCCTGCTGGAGGCGGCCCGAGGCGATGACCTGGAGCGCATCCTGGTGGGATTGTTGGGAGAGGTCGGCCTGAAGAAGCAGGAACTTCTGAACCTGCTCCTGGCCGACCTGGAACTGGAGGGGCCGGAGCCGACCGTGGTGGTGCGTTACGCCGGCAAACTGGAGAAGAAATCGCGCCGCGTCCCGTTGCCGGCGGAACTGGCCGGGGTACTGGCCCGGTATGTGGACCGCCTGCGGGCCCAGGGCGCCTATAACCCCTTTTCGCCCCTGGTGACGGTCACCGGCCGGCAGGTGAACAACATCCTGGCCCGGCTGTGCCGCCGGGCCGGCATCCGGCCGGTCAACCCGCAAACCTTGCGCGATACGGCGGCGGCCCACCTCCTCTTCTCCGGCCGGTCAGCCGAGGAAGTGGGACGGTGGCTCGGATATACCCCCCGGGGGTATCAGTTGGAGTTCCTGCCCCGTTTCCGCCTGTGGATCGAGGCCGCTCAATCGGGGAAGGCCTCTTCTCCCTCCTCCTCGGGGGAAAAATCCTCCTCCCAGTCCTCCGAACGGGCTCCCGGACGCCCGCATAGCGGGGCATAGGCACAGCCACGACAGGCGGCCTCGTCTGGAACGGGGAGCATCTCCTCGGCCGGACAGGCGGAGATGCGGGCCACCAGGTCGGCCAAACAGGCCCGGTCTTCCTCCTGCCGTTCCGGGCCATAGGACAGGCGCACCGAAGTCGGCCCGGCCGGATGCCAGTAGAGGAGGCTCAGGCGCTCCGGGGGCAGAGGCCGGCCCTGGTGGTAGGCGGCTCCCCCCTCGGCCAGGACGAAGAGGTACACCCGGGTCTGGAGGTCCTGGGCCAAAACTTTTTCTGCGGGAAGCGGCCGGCCGGTCTTCCAGTCCACGATGCAGGCGCAGCCCTCTCCCACCGCCAGGAGGTCGTAGCGTGCCGCCAGGCGGTAGCGCCCGAAGGGGATGGAAAGGCCGGCCTCCGGGAAGCGGTGAGGGTAGCCTTCCAGCGCCGGCGGGGAGGCCTCCAGCGCCGCCCACCAGCGGGCCACTTCCTCTCCGCAGGCTGCGGCCTGGTCGCCTACCTCCAGGCCCAGGAAACGCTGTCGGGCCAGGTCGTGGAAACGGCGGCCCCGTTCCAGCGCGGCTTCCACCTCCGGGGCCGCCGGAAAGGCCGGCCAGGGGATTCGTTCCAGATAGCGCAGACGGAAGCGGTAGGGGCATTCCTGATAGGTGCGCAGGGCCGTCTGGGTGAAGAGGAAACCCTCCGGCAGGCTCCCGGCCATCTCCGTCCCTCCAACCGGCCGGGAGGAGCACGCCCCGCCCGCCCCTCCCGGCCGGCTACGGTCTCATTCACCCGGAATGGGCTACGGCCATTAAAGGCTCTCGGCGACCAGGCTGGTCAGGTCCGCCACGCGGCAGGAGTAGCCCCACTCGTTGTCGTACCAGGCCATCACCTTGGCCATGGTGCCGCCCATGACCATGGTCAGAGGGGCGTCCACGATGCTGGAGAACTCGGTGCCGATAAAGTCGGAGGAGACCAGCGGCTCATCGTTCACCCAGAGGATGCCCTCCAGTTCTTCGTCGGCCGCCTCCCGGAAGGCGTTGTTCACCTCCTCGACGGTGGCCGGCCGGCCCAGTTCGACGAAGAAATCGATGATGGAGACGGTGGGCGTGGGCACCCGCAGGGCGATTCCGTCGAACTTGCCCTTGAGTTCGGGGATGACCAGGCCCAACGCCCTGGCCGCCCCGGTAGAGGTGGGGACGATGTTCAGGCCGGCATGGCGGGCCCGACGCAGGTCTTTGTGCGGCGCATCCACCAGACGCTGGTCCGCCGTGTACGAGTGTACCGTGGTCATCAGCCCCCGGAGGATGCCGAAGCGCTGGTGCAGCACCTTGGCCACCGGGGCCAGGCAGTTGGTCGTGCAGGAGGCGTTGGAGATGATGTGGTGCTTTTCGGGGTCGTAGCGGTCCTCGTTGACTCCCAGGACGATGGTGATGTCCTCACCCTTGGCCGGCGCGGTGATGATGACCTTTTTCGCCCCGGCCTGCAGGTGAGCCCGGGCTTTCTCCGCCTCGGTGAAGCGGCCGGTGGCCTCGATGACGATCTGCACCCCCAGGTCGGCCCAGGGGAGTTTGGCCGGGTCGCTTTCGGTCAGGACGAGCACTTCCTCCCCGTCCACCATCAACCCCCGTTCGGTCGCCTCCACCTCGCCCTCAAAGGCCCCATAGATGGAGTCGTAGCGGAGCAGGTGGGCCAGGGTGGGCGCATCGGTGATGTCGTTGACCGCGACGACTTCCAGTTCCTCGCCGTAGATATCCAGGATCGCCTTGTAAACCTGTCGTCCAACGCGGCCGAAGCCGTTGATGGCTACACGGATAGCCATGATTTCCTCCTTCTTGACATCGATATGGCCGGGTCCTTGCCCGGCCGGCATCTTTCCAAAACCGGCCCTGCCTCCCAGGGCCGCGTGTATTGTACACGAAAAGCGCTCCAGGCGCAAACCAGGGGAGTTTCCTATCGTCCTGGCACTCGACGTTCTAACGCTCAACGCTCAACGACATGGTGGCCAGCCCCAGCAGGGTCCAGAGCAAAAAGGCCATATGGGGAAACTCCAGGTTGAGGAAGTAGTGATCCAGGAGGCCCGTGCTCAGGGCGGCCACCGCGCCGGCCAGCAAGGGCAGCCGTTCTTCTTCCCGTCGGGCCAGGGATACCCCCTGGGCCAGGGCAGTTCCGGCCCAGGCCAGGAAGGAGAGCAATCCCAGCAGGCCCATCCGTTCGGCGACGGTCAGGTAGAGGCTGGAGACGCCTGTGCTCAGGTCGACGTCGGGGGCATTCCCCCATCCCACGCCCAGGACCGGGTAGCGACCCACGATGGCCAGGGCATTGGCGAATTCGGCCAGGCGCATCCGGTTGGCCAGGTCCTGGAAGAGCAACCCCTGGCGGAGGCGCTCCAGAGTTGGGGCGCTCCATCCCAGCCCCAGGGTGAGCAGGGCCAGCAGAAGAGCCGCGGTCAGGAGAAACCACCACAGACGGCGATAACGCACCGTGGCCAGAAAGACGGTTGCCGCCAGGAAGCCCCCCAGGGCGGCCCGGGAATGGGTCAGGTAGAGGCCGGCCAGGAGCAGGGCCATCCTGATCCCCGCCGTCCATCGCCTCTCCCCGACCGAGAAGAACGAGGGCAGAGCCATTGCCGCTGCCACGGCGAGCATCCCGCCGAAACTGTTGGGGTCCACCGACGTGCCAATGGCCCGTTCCAGCCCGCCGGGGTCATCCTCCACATAGCGCAGCACCCGTCCCTGAGTGGGATAGCCCAGCGGCCCCAGCCCAACCAGGAGGTCGCGGGCCAGAGAATCGGGCAGGGCCTGGAGGAACACCCCCAGGAAGGCGGCCAGGCTGGCTGCCAGCAGGAAGAGGCGCAGGAACTGCCGGATATACGTCCGGGCACAGGCCAGGTGGCGGACGCCGAAGAAAGAGAGCAGTCCCAGGGCCAGTTTCCCGTAATTATGGAGGGTGGTGGCGGTGACCCCTCGCCCCAAAACCAGGGAAAGGAAGGTCAGCCCGATCAAGGTCCAGGCCAGGGCGTCCAGGAGAGAAAAGCGCCCGAGCCAGCGACCGCCGGACAGCGGGGAGAGGAACCAGCCGGCCAGGAAGCCGAGCAGGGTGAGTTCCAGATAGGAGGGAGTCAGGCCGAGAGAAATGGGCAGGACCCCAAAGGGCAAAAGGACGGCAACGGCCACGGCCACCAGGAAACCATCCCAGGGGCGGAGGAAGGCGAAGACGGCGGCGGCCAGGCCGGCCAGGGTGGCCAGGGGAACGAGCAATCCATAGCGAGCGGCGGCCAGGCCGGAGGCCAGCCCCACCAGGAGGAGGAGGCCGGCCGCGGCCACCTGTTCCTTGCGGGGTTTCCAGACGAGCAGCGCCGATTGCGGCAGGTTATCCATTCGGCCGGTTCCGGACCTTGTTCACCGCCGGGCACGCCGGGAGCGGAGAGGGACAGGAAAAGCCGGCGGCCTCAGCCCTACAACGAGGGTCTGCCGGTTCCCGCGGAGATCCCCGCGGCCTCGGCATTTCCACGGTGCGTCCGGGAAGCGAACCACCGTTGCAGGATTTACCGTCCTGGCCATGAGAGCCGGGGCTTTTCCGGCAGCCTCCATTGGGCGAGAACACCGCTTCGCCCGGCCTCACGGCGGCGTGGCGTTATAGGCCACGTGAATCGTCGCCCGGCAGGGGATGCGCGTCCCCGGCGGCATCTGTTCATCCGAATAGATGCGGCCGCCGAACTCGACGCGATAACTGATCACCTGGCCGGGCGCCCCCAGGTCCTCAATGCGCACGCCGGGCGGCATGTCGGCCTGGGTCTGTCCCTGGGTATAGCCCCAGGTCAGGCCGGCCTCTTCGACCTGGCGACGGGCCTCCTCCAGCAGCAGGCGCCGCACCTCCGGCATCACCGTCTGCTCCCGGCCCAGGCTCACGTACAGGGTCACGGTCAGGCCCTGCAGGTACTGGATGTTGCCGCGCGGCTCCTGTCGGTCCACATAGCCGGCCTGGGTGCTCGTGCACCCTACTTCCTCTTTGGCCACGCGGAAACCGGCCCGTTTGATCAGTTCCTCCGCGGCGGCCAGGGGATACTGGACAACCTGGGGAACCCGGGCGATTCCCGGCTCCGCCCCCACCGTGACGGTAACCACGCTGCCGGAGAGGACGAAACTTCCATAGGGCGGCTCCTGGGAGATCACGTGTCCGGGTTCGATATAGGGGTCGTACTGGGGTTTGGCCTCGGCGTAGCGCAGTCCCCGTTCGGCCAGGCGGGCCCGGGCTTCCTCACGCGACAGCCCCCTCAGGTCGGGGACGGAGACAGGAGGAGGGGTTGGCGTGGCGGTGGAGATGGCAGTGGCGGTGGAGAAAGGCGTCGTCCCCGGCGTGGCGGAGGAAGAAGGCCCCGGCCAGAAGCGAAGAGCCAACGCCACCAGGCTGACCAGGCCGACGGCGATGAGCACCAACAGGGCGATGCCGAGCGGCCCCAGGCCGGACGTCCGGGAGGAGGCCGGCGGGCGGCGGGGGACGACATAGGGGGGATAGGCCGGGACTTCCCGGGAAACCGGGGTCGAAGGAATTGCGGGCTGCGGGTAGGCGGGCGGCTGTCCTGGCGGGATGGGCAGGGACTGGGGAATCGCCCCGGTGACCTCAGCCCCGACCAGTCGGTAGCGTTCCAGGGCCAGGCGCATCTCCCGGGCCGAGAGGAAGCGCTGCCGGGGGTCCTTGGCCAGGCAACGCAGGATGATCTCCTCCACGGCCGGAGGGAGAAAAGGGTTGAGTTGCCGGGGAGGAGGTGGCTCGGCCTCGACGTGCTGCAGGGCAATGCTCACCGGGGTATCGCCGGTGAAGGGTTGCTGGCCGGTGAGCATCTCGTAGAGGACGACGCCGAGGGAATAGAGGTCCGACTGGGGGACGACCTCCACCCCCCGGGCCTGCTCCGGGCTGATGTATTTGACCGTGCCCAGGGCCAGCCGTTCGGCGGTGATCTCGGGGTCGAGGCGGCTTTTGGCGATGCCGAAATCGGCCACCTTGACCACTTCCTCATCCTCGCTGAAGAGGATGTTCTGGGGTTTGATGTCGCGGTGGATGACCCCGTGGCGGTGGGCGTATTCCAGGGCGGCGCAGACCTGTTCGGCCACCTTCAGGGCCTGTTCCACCGGCAGGGGGGCGCGCTGGCGGATGACCTCCTTCAAGGTTGGGCCGGCCATGTATTCCATAACGATATAGTGTCGGTCGCCGTCCTGGCCGACGTCGTAGACGGAGACGATATTGGGATGAAGCAGGTTGGCGGCGGCCCGGGCTTCCCGCTGGAAACGGGCCAGGAGTTTCTCATCGCTGGCATACTCGGAGCGCAGGATTTTGACGGCGACCGGCCGGCCGAGCACCCGGTCGCGGGCCCGGTAGACGTGGGCCATGCCTCCCTGTCCGATGAGGGCCTCCAATTCGTAGCGGTTGCCCAGGAGTGTTTCGGTCATCATTCCCGTCCTTTGCTATCCGTTGCCTATATCGCCCATTGTACTGTAGGGGGACAATTCTGTCAAAACCGGAGCCATCCTCCCAGGGCCAGGCCGCTGAGGAGCACTCCGGCGGCGGCCAGGGGCCAGGTGCGGCCGGCGATCTCGTTGGGGCGGCCGGCCCGGAGGAGGAAGGCCTGGATGAGCACCTGGCCGAGCAGGAGCAGGGTCAGGACCGCCCCGGAGAGGAGGTGGCCGGAGAGGAAGAAGAAGGACAGGGCGGCGAACTGGGGCAGGTCGGCAGCCAGGAGGCGGGGCCGGCCGGCCGCCGAAGGGTCCCGGCAACCGGCCCAGCCGGCGTAGGAGATGCCCCAGAGCAGGCTCAGGAGGAGGGAGGAGGGGTCGAGGGCGCCCCAGAGCACCCGGCCCAGCCACCAGGGCCAGGCCATCCCGGCCAGGGGGAGGAGCAGGGCGGCGGCGGCCGGCCGGCCCCGTCCGAGACGCCTCAGGGCCAGGAGGGCCAGCCCGGCCACGGCCGCAACCCATGGGCGCGTTCCCCACAGCGCGGCCAGCGTCAGGAGCAGGAGGGCCAATCCTCCGACCTCGACCCAGGCGCTTCCCGGGGCCGTCAGGCGGTGGCGCAGGCCGGCCCAGAGGCGGCGCAGGGCGTTCTCCCAGGTGGCGCTCAAGGACCCGGGGACGGTGTAGGGCAGGAGGTAGCGGGGATGTCCCTCTTGGGCCGGCCTGGGGCCGGCCGTCAGGGGGTCGGGAGGCTCTCCCGACCGGGCCCACAGCCGCCCCCAGACCGCCGTACAGAGGAAGAGGCCCAGGAGGAGCCAGGCCGGACCGGGCCAGCGCCAGAGCGGCTCTCCGGAGGAAAGCGCGCCGGCCAGCCATCCCAGGGCCGGCCCCAGGCCGGCCCCCCGGAGGGCCGGGAACAGGTGAATCTCCAGCCAGCGGCCGGGAAGCCCCTCGTCTACGTCCACGTTCGCCATCCGGCCGGAAGAAATGGGACCGGGCCTTTCCCCAGCAGGCCAGGCCACGGGCGGCTATAAAAAATCAGGGTGCCCGGCGGGGCTCGAACCCGCAACCTTCTGATCCACAGTCAGACGCTCCGCCAGTTGAACTACGGGCACCGTTTCCTTTAGTATACTGGCAAGAGCCCGTTCTGTCAAATGGGCTTATCGCCCCGAGACCGCCGCTTCGATTCGGATATACCCCTGGGGGGTATATCCGGCCGGCCCGGCCGGGCGGCCGGAGACATCTACCGCGGCGGCGCGCACTCCTCGGACGGCGGGTCGTGGACGAAGCGGAAGAGGAGGGCGATGACCCCCCCGGCCAGCACCAGGGCAGCGAGAAGGGGCGCCGGATAGCCCCAGCGGTTGAAGAGCCAGGCGGCGATGTAAGGGGTGGGGGTGCGGGCCACCGCCTGGACGGTGAAGATGCGCCCCAGGCTCTCCCCGCGCTCCGCTTCGGGGATGCTCCCGGCCAGCCACTTCAAAAAGGCCGGCACCCACAGCGCCGCGCTCAGGCCGAACAGGGCATAGCCCACCGATACCCCGATAAAAGTGGGCCACAGGAGCAGGATGACGCCGCAGAGCACCGAAAGCCCCTCCGAGATGAGGATGAAACGCCGGCACCCATGCCGATCCACCAGCCGGCCCACCGGCAATTGGGCCAGCGCCCAGGCCAGGGAGAAAAAGGCGTTCACCCAGCCCAACTCCCCATCGCTGAAGGCCAGAGCCTTTTTCAAAATGCCGAAGAGGAGGGAAAGGGCCAGCCCCCAACAGAAACTATCGGCAGCAAAGGGCAGAACAAACCTCCATAGATGCCGGGGGATGGTAAAGAGCCGCAACAGGCTGAGCAGGTCCTGGCGGCGAAAACGGCCTCTTTTCTCCTGAAGCGTCTCGCCCAGGAAGCGGATAAAGAGGACGAGCACCAGCGTTTCCAGGATCAGGGCCGTAGCCATCACCGGGAAGTAGCCCCAGCGCTCGCTCACCTGCCCGCCCAGGATGGAGGAGAGCACCCCAGGGGCGATGAAGGCGAACATGGTCAGGCTGTAGGCTACCCCTCGACGCTCGGAGGAGATCGATTCGGCCGTGAGCGAACTGCCGGCCGCCCGCCCCATCATCCCCAGCCCGGCCAGGGCCATCCCGGGGATGAGAAGCCACCACAGATGGAAAAGGGCGGCCAGGGTAAAGGTCAGCAGCCAGAGGGCGTTGCACAGGCTGGCGGCGATCAGGACGGAACGGCGGCCCACCCGGTCGGCCAGCCAGCCGCCCAGGAGTTGGGCCAGCGAGGAGACGGCGCCGCCCCACCCGCCCACCGTCTCCAGGAGCCCCAGAAAAAACTCCGAGTTCCACAGGGAGAGGGCAAAGGGTTGCCGCACGGCGGCGATGGCCCCCTGGTAAAAGCCCCCCAGGAAGGAGGTCAGCACCTGAACCCGGATGTTGGGGGTGAGGCCGGAAAAGGGATGGGGTCTGCCGGAACGGGCGGTGGACCTCCGTCCCATTTCTTCTATCCCAGGAAGAAAAGGAGGCCGGCCGTGGCCAGCGGCACGGTCAGGTTATCGGTGCCTCGGGGGGAAAGGGCCTCGGCGACGGCGGCGACCAGGCCGGCCAGCGCCGCCTGGCCCAGGGCCAGCGGGGGCTCCATCCCGCCCAGGAAACGCAGGGTCAGGGTGACGGCCAGGAGCGTCCAGGAGAAGCAGGCCAGGCTACCCAGCCAGGTCTTGCGCTGCCCCCAGAGGCGGTAGCCGGCCTTTCCCCAGCCTCGTCCGACGAGCGAGGCCATGGCATCCCCCCAGGTCATGGCCATGACCCCGCCGGCAGCCACTTCCGGCCGGCCGATTCGCCAGAAGAGGCCCAGGAGCAGGGCAAAGGAAAGGGGGAAAAGGACCGTGCCCGGGGTGCGCTCGGCCACCTCGATGGCGGCGAAGAAACGGAAGCGCAGCGAAAGGGCGTTCAGGAGGGCAAAGGCCAGCGGCGGGAGCAGGGACCAGCCCCAATGCTCAAAGAGGAAGAGGGTGGGGAAGACCCACATCCCCACGGCGATGTGCACCGCCTTGCGGGTAGCCGCGACCGGAAGATGGAAACGCCGACGGAGGAGGTCGGCCAGGAGGAGCACGGCCAGGACGTAGGCGAAGGAAAGGAGGATGGCCCGCAGGTCGCTGCCGCTCATATTCCAGGCCACCTCATCGCTTCAGGATGATTCGCCGCCAGCACCGCATGACCTCCAGGGTGCTGTGGACGGCGTCCTCCCCCTCCTCGCCTGCCCAGGACCCGTCCTCGCTCTGGCGGATGAGGAGTTGTTCCCAGGCCAGACGCACCAGGGGCGTCTCCATGCCGTATCCGGAGACCAGCAGGCTGAGGAGCAGGGTCGCCAACGCCCCCGGCGACCAGCCGCCCGTGCCGACTTCCCGCCCCAGGGTCAGAAGGATGTTCTGGGCCGGCCCCGATTGCCGGCCCAACGCCGTGGCCAGGAGCGGCAGGGCATAGACGGTGGTCTCCCGGGGGAAGCCGGCGAAGACACCGCCTTCCTGCTGATGCTTGAGGAGGAGGTCCAGGGTGGGGCCGAGGGCCGGCTCCTTTCCCCAGCCGCAGGCCACAAAGAGGAAAGCGACCTGGGCGGTCACATAAAGCCGGCCGGCCTCCTTCCCCTGTCCCAGCCAGACCGGGCGGGGCTGGCCCTCCACGCCGGAGTCCTCCCAGCCCCCGTCCGACCCCTGGCGGGCCAGGAGAAAGCCTTTCCCCCGCTGGACCATCGGATGGCCCAGAATCCCCAGGTCCTGGCAGGCCTGCAGGCCGGCCCAGGTGCCGGAGATGCTCTCTGGAAGGCCGGGTTGCAGGAGCGCCGGCCAGCCCCCCTCCGATCCCTGCAACTTCTCCAGGCCGGCCACCACCCCGGCCGGCGGGGGGAAGGACTCCAGAAGCGCCCTGGCCCGGGCCTGGGCCAGGGCATCGCCCCGTTCCTGCACAAAGTTCAGCGCCTTACGGATGTCCATCGTTCTCTCCATCGGCCGGTTGGATACCCCGGGACAAAAACGGGGGACAACGCCCGCAACCGCCTTGTCCCCCTGGCTATTCTAGCCCAAAGTCGCCCACCGGTCAAATCCGCAGCCGGGTCAGAACCTCCTCCGCAGCCGGCTCTACCTCCAAAGAGGCCTCCAGTTCGGGATACCGGGTCCCATAGTACACCCGAACGGGCGAGGTACGGGCATCGCTGTAGCGGGCGGTGATGGCGGCGGCCAGACGGATGGCCTCCTCCCCGGCCGGGCCGCGCAGAAGCGTTATCGGACTGCCCCAACCCCGGACCTCGAAAACGAGGTCACCCTCTTTGGCCAGTTCCAGAATCCGGGCGTTTTCCTCCTGGTTGCGGCCGGAGACGACCTTGGCCTGGGGCGAAAGGCGAAAGTGCCGGCCCACCCGCAGAAGGTCAAAGTCGGAACGGGAAAAGTCCGGCCGGTGCTGGAGAAGGTCGCGCACCCGGCGGGAGAGGCCGGGGTCGGTCAGGAGGCATCCGCCGGCCGGGGTGGGAAAGCCGGACAGGCCATAGTGCCGGGCCAGTTCCAGTTGTACCCGGCGGGAACGGCCGCGGATGTCGAGCAGGCGGCTGCGGTCCACCAGCCCTTCCTCCTCCGGAATCGTCGGCGGGAGCAACCGGGCGGAAAGGGGGCGCAGCAGCCGGCCGCTCAGGCCGGATTCCCGCTCCACCAGTTGTAGCGCCGCCAGGTTCTGGGACATCGGTCGCTCCCCCAGCACCTCGCCGGTGAAGACGAAGGAGGCGCCGACCTCCCGCATCCGTTCGGCGGCCCGCCGCAGGAGGAGGATATGGCAATCCACGCAGGGGTTCATCCCGCTGCCGTAGCCGTGGCGGGGGCGACGCAACACCTGGAAAAACTCTTCTTCCAGGTCAAGAAGGTAGAGCGGGACGCCCAGGCGGGCGGTCGCCTGCTCCACCCAGAGGCGCAAATTCGGTCCGTGCACCGGCAGGATGGCGTGCATAGCCTCGACCCTCAGCCCCTGGTCCCGGAGCAGGCAGATGGCCAGAAGCGAATCCAGCCCGCCGGAAAAAAGCCCGATGCCCTGAATGGGATTTTCCATGTCTTCTCACCCCAGAGTTTCCTCCAGAACGGCCAGCGTCTCCCGGGCACAGCGTTCCCAGGTAAAGAGGCCGGCCCGTTCCCGACCCCGCCGGCCGAGTTCCCGGCGCACTTCCTCATCGGCCAGAAGGCGCTCCATCGCCGCCCGCAACGCCTCCACGCTCAGCGGATCCACGAGCAACCCGGCCTCGCCCACCACTTCCGGGAGGGAGGAGGTGCGGCTGGCGATGACCGGCGTGCCGCAGGCCATGGCCTCCAGGGCCGGCAGGCCGAAGCCTTCGTAAAGGGAGGGGTAGACCAGAGCCAGGGCCGCGCTCAGCACGGCCGGGACGTCCTCATCGGCCACATAGCCGGGGAGAAGGACCCGCCTCTCCAACCCCAGGGAGGCGATGGCCGAGGCAATCCGCTCAAAGTACCAGCCACGGGGACCGGCCAGGACCAGCGGCGGGGCTTCCACCGGCAGGCCGGCATAGGCCTGGAGCAGGCGCTCCAGGTTCTTGCGCGGGTGAAGGGCTCCCAGATAGAGGAAATAGCGCGCCGGCAGGCCGTAGCGAGCCAGGGCTGCCGGGTCCTCTGTGGGACGAAAGGCCTCCCCCACGCCGTGGTAAACCACCCGGATGCGCCCGGCCGGGACGTGGTAGCGGCGCACCAGGTCGTCCCTGGTGGCCTGGGAGACGGCGATCACCCGGTCGGCCACCTGGACGTTCCAGCGCGTGCTCAGGTGCAGTTCCAGGCGGCGCAGGGGCGGGTGCGCCTGGGGAAAGTAGAGATAACCCAGGTCGTGGACGGTCACCACGGTGCGGCGGGGGCGCACCAGGGGCAGGACGTGGGCGGGGACGAAGAGGAGGTCGGGAGGCCGGCGGGCCATCTCCCAGGAAAGGCGCAGGTGGGTCCAGAGGCGGGGAAAGGGCATCTCCCGGACGGTTACATGGGCGGGCCAGGCCGGGGCAAGGGCGGGCAGGCGGTTGAAGTACAGGGTCAGGCGGTGCGCCGTCGGCAGGTGCACCAGCGCCTCCAGGAGGCGGGCGGTGTACTGCTCCGTCCCGGTGCGGCGGGAGCGGGCCATGCGGCTGGCATCAATTCCGATCTCGGCCATGAAACCGGCCCTCCCGGAAACCGTACATCATTCCGACAAGCCGGAGGATTCCGATGATCTCTCGACGCACGAGCGGTTGCCTGGGTGGCCTTTTGCAGTTGCTCCTTTTGGGCTGGCTCTTCGATGCCCTGGAGCGCCGCTTTGGCTGGGGCCGGGGGGCCTCCTGCACCGGCTGCGGCTGTGGGCTGCTGATCTTTATCATCTTCCTCATCCTGTTCCTGGCCACCCTCTTCGGCTGGCGCATCTTCTAGCCCCCATTATGCCACGGGTTATCCGGAACGGCAAATGCGGCCGGCCCCGGCCGGTGGGGGGAATTTCCCCGTCGTTGGATTTGCGCGCCACGGGAGGATATAGTACAATGGCCGGCCGGAGCAGAGGCCGGATTCCGGCCTTCCGGCGGTTGTTTCCTGTGAGGAGGAAGTCGTGGAAACCACAGAACCTTTGCGGGTGCTCTTCCTGGCCGCTGAAGTGGTGCCCTTTGCCAAAACGGGCGGCCTGGCCGACGTGGCCGGCTCGCTCCCCAAGGCGCTGAAGAAACTCGGGGTGGATGTCCGCGTGGGCATGCCCCGCTACGGACGCATCGACCGGGAAAAGTTCGGGCTGAAGACGGTTTTGGAGGCCTTCCCCGTGCCGATGGACGAGCAGATGATTCAGGCCGGCCTTCTCCAGGGCACCATCGGCGAGGATGTCCCGGTCTATATGGTCGAGAACGCCCACTTCTACGACCGCGAAGGCATCTATATGTACCCCGACGACGCCGAGCGTTTTATCTTCTTCTGCCGGGCCATCCTGGAGGCGATGAAACTCCTGGGCTGGCAGCCCCAGGTGATCCACTGCCACGACTGGCATACCGCCATCGTCCCCAACTGGCTGAAGACGATCTACAAGGACGACCCCTTCTACAAAGATACGGCCACCCTCTACACCATCCACAACCTGGCCTACCAGGGCATCTTCGGCTACCGGGTTTTGGAGATCGCCGGCATCGATGAATACGGCTTCATCGTCCACCCCGAGATTCCCGACCTGGACAACGTGGTGGATATGATGGGCCGGGGCATCTACTTCGCCGACATCATCAACACCGTCAGCGAGACGTATGCCCAGGAAATCCTCACCCCCGAATACGGCGAGCGGCTGGACCCGCTCCTCCGCGACCGGCGCGACCGGCTTTTCGGAGTGCTCAACGGCATCGACCCGGAGGTGCACAACCCGGCCACCGATCCCTACATCGCCGCCCACTACGACCTGCACGACCTCTCCGGCAAGGCGGAGTGCAAGCGCGCCCTGCAACGGGAGGCCGGCCTGACCGAGGATGCCCACGTCCCCCTCATCGGGGCCATCTCCCGCCTGACCGACCAGAAGGGCTTTGACCTGATCGCCCAGATCATCGACCCGCTGATGCAGCATACCCGCCTCCAGTTCGTCCTCCTGGGCACCGGCGACCAGCGCTATCACGACCTCTTCAGCCAGATTCACGCCCGCTACCCGGAGCGCGTGGCCGTCTTCCTGACCTTCAACGCCCCCCTGGCCCAAAAAATTTACGCCGGAAGCGACATGTTCCTGATGCCTTCGCGCTTCGAGCCGTGCGGCCTGGGCCAGTTGATCGCCATGCGCTACGGCTCCATCCCCATCGTCCGCTCCACCGGCGGCCTGGCCGACACGGTCCAGGACTTTGACCCCCGGAGCGGAACCGGCAACGGCTTTGCCTTCCGGGCCTATGACCCGTGGGCCCTCTACGGGGCCATCATCCGCGCCCTGGAGAACTTCAAGTACCGGGACACCTGGCGGCAACTGATGGTGCGGGTCATGTCGGCGGACTATTCCTGGGAGGCCTCGGCGAAGAAGTATGTGGACCTCTATCGCCGGGCCCTGGCCTCCCGCCTGCCCCGTCCGCCGCGAGAAGTCTACCGGGTCGGACCGAGGGACGAACATGCCGAATGACCGAAGCATTGTGGGCCTGCCCGACCTGGTAGCCGGCCTGCCGGAAGAAGAACGCTCCCTCTTCCACCGCCTCTTCCACCTGAGCACAACGGTGGGGGAGGTGGTTCCTCCGGAGACGATGTACGGCTGGATACAGCGCTACTTCGGCTCCGTGGAGGCGGTGCGCCGGCAGCGCATCGTCAAATTGACCAACCGCATCACCCTGGAGGGAACGCTCTACAACGAACTGCGCGCCCGACGGCCGATCGAGGCCCCTCCCCTGGGAAGCCTGGAGGAAACGATTGCCGCCAGCCAGGGAGATCCCTTCTGCCGGCCGCTGGAACTCACTCCCGAGGACGTCTTCGGACGCATCCGGGGAAGGCACAGCCTCACCGCCAGCAACATCGCCAAATACGACGGCTTTCATGGGGTGATCATCTTCGACGAGCATCACCCCCTGCACTTCAGCCGGGAGGGCATCGCCGATGCCCTGGAGACCGGCCGGCGCTGGGCCGAGGCGGCCCACCGGGCCGACCCGCAGGCGGTCTACTACTTCTTCATGTGGAACTGCCTCTGGAAAAGCGGGGCCTCTATCCTGCACGGCCACGCCCAGGCCACGGTCAGCCGGGAGATGCCCTATGGACGGGTGGAAGCCCTGCGTCAGGCGGCGCTGCGTTATCGCCAGGCCTGCGGGGGCGAATATACGGCCGATTTGCTGCGGGTACACCGGGCGTTGGGACTGGTGCGCTCCTTCGGCACGGCCCACGCCCTGGCCTACCTCACGCCGATCAAAGAGAAAGAGTTTCTGCTCCTGGGGCCGGCCGTGGACGACGACTTTGTGGAAGCCCTCTACGCCGTCCTGCAGGCCTATGTGGAGCGCCTGGGCGTGCGCTCCTTCAACCTGGCCCTCTACCTCCCGCCCCTGGCCCCGGTGGAGGAGGATTGGAGCGTCCTCCCCGGCGTCCTGGGGCGAGTGGTGGACCGCGGCGACCCCGAGAGCCGCACCTCCGATATCGGGGCGATGGAACTCTACGCCTCCAGCGTGGTCTCCAGCGATCCCTTCCGGGTGGTGGAGGCCCTGCCCACCCCCACAGGGCGGGAGTAACGCTCAACGATCAACGGAACTTGACAATCCCGGCCGGCCGTGGTATAATTCGCGTTGTAAAATATCATAGACAAAAAGAATCTGCCGGTTTCGGAGGAGGTTTAAGGTGCAAAGGTTCTGGCTCCTGCTCATCGCCTGGGCCGTCGTCCTGATCGGCCTGATCGTCCTGCGCGCCCGGACCGGGAAGCGTTACTGGAACTATCTCCTCGTCCTGGTCGTGCTGGCCGGCCTGGGCTATGCCGGTTATCGGTACTGGCAGAGCCGGCCCCAGCCCGACCCCCTGGCCGGAGGCACGCTCTACACGGTGCAGCGCGGAGAGGTTCTGGAGGTGGTGGAGGCCACGGGCAACCTGACCCCGGTCCGCCAGGCCACCCTGGCTTTTTCCATCGCCGGCCGGCTGGTGGAAATCCACGTCTCCACCGGCGAGCGGGTGCGGGCCGGCCAGGCCCTGGCCGAATTGGACAAGGGGGACCTGGAACTGCAACTGGCCCAGGCCCAGGCCGGATTGGAGGTGGCCGAGGCGAATTTGCAAAAACTCCTGGCCGGGGCCCGGGAGGAGGACATTACCGCCGCCCGCAGCGCCCTGGACCAGGCCCTGGCCGCCCAGCGGGAAAACGCGGTGGCCCTGTCCGCCGCCACCGAACAGGCCCGCCTGAGTTGGATTCAGGCCGCCAACGCCCTGCGCGACGCCCAGGCCAACTACTCCCAGATTTACTGGGATAACCGGGAACTGGAGCAGCGCCTGGAAAAGTACAAGCAGGACCTGCCGGAGGAAAATCGCCTGGCCGAAGAGCGGGCCTGGCGGGCCGTGCAAAACGCCGAGGCGGCCATGGAGCAGGCCCGCCTGGCCTATGAGGCGGCCAAAGAGCGGGAGGAGACTTCCGCCCGCACAGCCCAGGCCCAGGTGAATACGGCCCGGGCCAACCTGGAGCGCTTGCTCAGCGGGGCAACCAGCCAGGAACTGGCCGCCGCCCAGGCCTCGGTCGAACAGGCCCGCGTCGCCCTGGAAATCGCCCAGGCCCAACTGGACAAGGCCACCCTGCGCGCCCCCTTCGACGGCGTGGTCACCACCGTCCTGGCCAACCCCTATGACCAGGTCTCTTCCCTCACCCCCATCCTGATTCTGGCCGACCTCTCTTCCTACTACGTGGATGTGGAGGTGGACGAGGTGGACATCTCCCGGGTCCAGGTGGGCCAGGAAGCCCGCATCTCGCTCGATGCCCTGGCGGGGGTAGAAGTTCCGGCCCGGGTCGAGGAAGTGGCCCTCACCCCCACCACCGCCCAGGGGGTCATTACCTATCGCGTGCGCCTGTACCTGGCCGGCCCGCCGGAATCCGGCCTGCGCCCCGGCCTGACGGCCAACGCCCGCATCATCACCGGCCGGGCCAGCGGCGTCCTGATGGTCCCCCGCCGGGCAGTGCGGATGGGACAGGACGGCCGGCCCTATGTGGAAAAGGTGCTTCCAGGGAAAGAATTGGAGCGCGTTCCCGTCCAGTTAGGATTGGAGGGCGCCGAGGTCGTCGAGGTCGTCTCAGGATTGGAGGAAGGGGAAACCATCTTTGTCCGTGGGGTGGTCCAACAGGGCCAGTTGCAGCAGATCATCGAAAACGCCTCCTCCGGACGCCCCATCCAGGTGCGGCCATAGGGGGGTAATGTGGACGACCATCCGGTGATTCAACTGGAAGGCATCACCAAGGTTTACCGCATGGGCGAAGTGCAGGTGCACGCCCTGCGGGGCGTCAGCCTCCAGATCGAACGGGGGGAACTCCTGGCCATCATGGGGCCTTCCGGATCGGGCAAGTCCACCCTGATGAACATCATGGGCTGCCTGGACGTGCCCACCTCCGGCACCTATTTTCTCGACGGCCGGCGGGTGGACACCCTCTCCGACAACGAACTGGCCGAGGTGCGCAACCGCAAGATCGGCTTTGTCTTTCAGACCTTCAACCTGCTCCCGCGCACCACCGCCCTGCGGAACGTGGAACTTCCCCTCATCTACCGGGGGATAGGGGCGGGCCAGCGGCGAAAACGGGCCATGGCCGCCCTGGAAGCGGTCGGCCTGGGAGACCGCCTGCACCACCACCCCAGCGAACTCTCCGGCGGCGAACAACAGCGCGTGGCCATCGCCCGCGCCCTGGTGAGCGATCCGGCCATCATCCTGGCCGACGAACCCACCGGCAACCTGGACAGCGCCTCCGGGGAGGAGATCATGGCCATCTTCCAGCGCCTGAACCGGGAACTGGGCATCACCGTCGTCTTCGTGACCCATGACCGCACCATCGCTGAACATACCCCTCGCATCCTTCATCTCCACGATGGGCGGCTGATCCGGGAGGAGAGGGTGCCCCAACCCCGGCAGGCCCGTTCGGTCGTGCGGAGGGAAGAAGGATGAACCTCTGGGAAAGCCTTCGCGTCTCCCTGCGGGCCCTGATGGCCAACAAGTTGCGTTCCATCCTGACCATGCTGGGCATCATCATCGGCGTGGCCGCGGTGATCGCCCTCCTTTCCCTGGGCCAGGGAGTGCAGGCTACGGTGGAGCAGCAGATTCAAGGCATCGGCTCCAACCTGCTCATCGCCTTCTCCGGCACCTTCGGCGGCGAGCAACAGCGCGTCCTGCCACTGACCTACCGCGACGCCCTGGCCCTGAGCGACCCGACCCGTGCCCCCAGTGTGGCCGCCGTGGCCCCGACGATTCAGCGCACCGCCACCGTCGTCTTCGGCAAAAGCGAGGGCCAGGCCACCGTCCTGGGGGTAACTCCGGACTATGCTTACGTCCGCAACGCCCACGTGGTGGAGGGCCGCTTCATCGAGGCGGAGGACCTGACCACCTTCAGCCGGGTCTGTGTCCTGGGGCAGGAAGTGGTGCGCACCCTCTTTGGGGAACGTTATTCCATCGGACAGACGATCAAGGTACGGGGAATACCCTGCCGAGTGGTGGGGGTGATGGAGCCCAAGGGGGCCAGCGGCTTTGGCCCTTCCCAGGATAACTATGTCTACATCCCGCTGACCACGGCGGCGGCGCGCGTCTTCGGCGTGCGCACGGCCAGCGGCGATTTCCCCGTCTCCGTGATCTACATTTCCGCCCTGGACAAGGAAAGCGTGGAGACGGCCATCGAGGAAGTGACCCTGATTCTACGCGAACGGCATAAACTGACCTATCAGGACAACGATTTCTCCCTGATCACCCAGGAAGACGTGATTCAGGTGGCCGGTTCCATCATCGGCATCCTGACCATCTTCCTGGGGGCGATTGCCGGCATCTCGCTCCTGGTGGGAGGAATCGGCATCATGAACATCATGCTGGTCTCGGTGACCGAGCGGACCCGGGAGATCGGCATCCGCAAGGCGGTGGGGGCCAAGCGGCGGGACATCCTCTGGCAGTTCCTCATCGAGGCGATGGTGCTGAGCGTGCTGGGGGGAACGGTCGGAATCGTCCTGGGCATGTTCGCGGCCGGCCTGGTCTCCCGCATCGAACCGCAGATTCAGGCCGTGCTGACCCCGGAGATCGTCCTTCTGGCCACCGGCTTCTCGGCGATGGTGGGTCTTTTCTTCGGCATCTACCCGGCCATGCGCGCCGCCTCGCTCCACCCCATCGAGGCCCTGCGGTACGAGTGACGGCATCGGGGACCAGGGACAAATGTCTGGTCGGTGCGGGTTTCAAACCTGCACCGACCTGATGCTGGCAACCTGGTCGACCTGCCAAACTGATACCGAAGTTGCGCGCTTCCGAAGATTGTAATATAATGACAGGCAGAGTTGCCCCGAGCGAACAGGAGGAGCAACCGTATGCCGGAAGTACAGCGACAGCCGGGAGAATCGCTGGAAAGTTTGCTGAAACGGTTTCGCCGTGAACTGACCCAGAGCGGCCATCTGCAGGCCTACCGCCGCCGGCAACGCTACATGTCCAAGGGAGAACTCCGACGGGAGAAAATCCGCAAGGCACTACGCCGGATGAGACGCCGCCAGGCTCAGCAACGAAAACGAGAAATGATGCATGGAGAAGCGGACTGAAATGGAAGAAAAGAAAGAAGCCGATGTCGCCGTTTTCATCGACTTTGAGAACATCTACGTCTCCACCCGAGACAAGTACCAGACCAACCCCAACTTTGAATACGTGATGGACCACTGTAGCCGCTATGGCCGCGTCGTCCTGGCCCGGGCCTATGCCGATTGGTACAAATTTTCCCGCATCACCAACGCCCTCTACGCCAACGGCATCGAGCCGCGTTACGTGCCGACCTACTACTACACCGAAGACCGCCAGGGCAACGGCGAGGCCATCAAGAACAGTTCCGACATCCACCTGGTCATCGATGCCATGCGTACCCTCTTCAGTTACCCCAACATCCAGACCTATATCCTGGTAACCGGAGACCGCGACTTTATCCCCCTGGTGAACACCATCCGCCAGCACGGCAAGCGGGTGGTGGTCATCGGCGTGGCCGAAGCCACCTCTTCCCACCTGGCCCAGAGCGCCGACGAATTCGTCTTCTACCACCAACTGGCCGGGGATATCATCCCGCCCGAAACCAGGGCCAAAGACATCTACGATGTCCTGGTGGATGCCCTGAAACTGGCCCGGGAACGGAGGAACGCCTGCACCCTGGCCACGCTCAAACTGCTGATGAAGGAAATCCTGGGCGATTTCGACGAGCGGCAGTATGCCGATGCCCAGGGCCGGCGCTTCTCCCGTTTCCTGGACTTTGTCCGGGAGGCGGAACGACGGGGCAAGGTGCAGATTCTCACCACCGGTTCGGTGACGGAGGTCTTCCTGCCCGGGGAAAATCCCTACGAACTGAGCGCCTTTGCCCTGCCGCCGCTGGAAGGACCCAAGGAGAAGCCAGCGCGGGAGGAGCGGCATCGGCCTCGTCGTCCGTCCCGGGCGCCGGCCGAGTCGTGAAAGCAGGGGTTTACCGCCGAAAAGAGGGCGCTGAGGGGATAGGAGGGGAAAAACTGTTTCTCTGCGCGCTCTGCGGTAAATCGATACCCATGAACCATGGCCGAACCGAAAGCCTGGCGTTGCAAGGAATGTGGAGCCATCCTGGGCTGGCAGGATGAGAGCGGCCTGAGCGTCGTCCTGGAGGCGGTGGAACGCTATACCCTGCCCATCCATAGCGAGGAAATCTGGGTCACCTGCCGGCAATGCGAAAACATCCAGATCTGGCGCGCCCGGGTGGAATTGCCCCCCAAAACCCCATCCGGCGAACCCGGCCCGGGTCCCCGCCTGAAACCGGTCCGGTGAACACGCAAGAGGCGCTTCGCAAAGCACCTCGAACTACGGTAACAACTGGGACACGAAAAGCAGGAACGGGTACACCTCCGGCGGGGAAGACGGCCCCCAAAGGAGGAAAAGCGGCATCCGCCAGGGATACCCCTCCTCAGAAGGCCCCCGGCCGTCGATGCGCAGGATGACGACCTCCCCCGTCGTCTCCCCGATCGGTAGCAAACCGATGCCCCCCGGGTCCTGGGCCAACGCCTCCCGAAGCAGGGCCGGGGAGGAATGCACCCGGGCCTGGGGGGCCAGGGAACGGCCGGCCATGGCCTGCCGGGCAAAGGCCTGCACCACGCCCCAGGAATCGGGCAGCAGGTGGACCTGCAGGGGCCGCTCTTCCCCGCCCACCAGCCCCCAGTCGCCGACCCGGCCGCCGAAGATTTCGGCGACGGCCGCCGAAGAAAGGTCCCGCAGGGGATTGCCCGGATGGGCCACCACGGCCAGCGGCACCGAGAGCACCCAGGTGGCCGTCAACACACCCCGGTAGCGCTCCTCCGGCTCCTGGTCCAGCAGAGCCAGCGCCACCTTCCCCTGAGCCAGCATCTCCTGGACCTGCTCCGGGCCGGCCGAGACGACCTCAAAGACCACCTCGGGGTGCCGGGCCTGGTAAAAGGCCAGCCACTGCCGCAGGTAGGGCTGGCCGGAGGGGACCGCCGCCACCCGGAGACGGACGGCCGGCCGGGGCGTGGGCCATAGCGCCTCCACCTCCCCAACCCCGGCACATCCGCCGGCCAGGAGCAGGAGAAAAAGCCATCCCGCCAGGCACCGCCGAAAGCGCCCCTTTCTCCGCCCGCAAAACCCTCGTCCGACCTGACTTGACATCTTCTCCGACCTGGGGTATGCTTGATTTTGGCTGTATTGTATCCTATAACGCGGGAAAAGTCACCATGGGGGGTGTCAAAGGCTCTTCTGGCTCTGCGCGGACTGATT
>Ga0078972_1005604_pt1 | contig 31531 bp, 36 predicted proteins | sample YelNatPaOPGAMG01_FD_67568 | JGI IMG/M metagenome (GOLD analysis project Ga0078972, IMG submission 67568) | Hot spring thermophilic microbial communities from Obsidian Pool, Yellowstone National Park, USA - OP-RAMG-01 (SPADES assembly) (version 2) | ecosystem: Environmental > Aquatic > Thermal...
GTGGGGTAATAGTGTATTAGCACTAAAACGTGATAAAATAAGAATCTCTAAAAAAAATCAAATAAAATTTTTAAATATAAAATATGATATAAATATATAAAACATATAATAATCTTTTAAGGGAAGTAAATATGCATAAAATAATAGAAGAATATAACAATCTTTATAAAAAAAATATTACGGACTCGGATTTAATAAATTTAGGGCTGGAATATTTACAAAAATTAATAAAAAAAAAATATAATGAACAGGAACTAAAAACAATAGAATGGAGAAACAATTTTGAGATTTACAAAAAGCAAGCAGAAGAAGAATTTACAAAAAGAATTATGGATATAAATTTTATAAAATACTATCAAAAATATTATCCTTGGCTAGATATTCAAAAAACGATTGAAAAAGCTTGCCATCTTTTTTGGGCAACAGAGGCGGGCTGGAATCATGTTAAAAAAAGAAAAACACGTAAAATAAATTGGAAACTATTAATACAAAATAGTTTACATAATAAATTAAACTGGGTTTATAATAAAATTGACAAACAAGAAAAAGAAATAGATATTGGTGATTTTACAGTGGAACAGATAAAAAATAGATTTGGAAAGGATAGCTTAATTTATAAAAATTGTTGTGAAATACAAAACGAGCTTATAAAAAAAATAAAAGAAAAAAATAATTACGAGGAAACTTATCAAGCAGTTGCGTTTATAAGCTATAAATACAATAAAGAATTAAAAGATTTTACGATAAATGAAATAAAGAAAACACTTAACGAAATAGAAATGGGGGATTTATGAGCTTAGCAGTTGCGGTTTTTTTTACAATATTGCTTATTCTTATCTTTTTAGACAAAAAAGATAAAGAATAAAAAAAATTAATAAAAGGAGTTATTATGATTGCACAAAGGTTAATAAATATTTTGGAAAAAAAACAAATAAAAGAAATAAAAATTATATATAATGCAAACAAAAATGGGCAAAGGAGGAAAATATGCAAAAAACAATAAATCTTAACGAAAAAATTTACGAAATGTTAAAAAAAATAAAAGAGCACGAGAATAAAAATTCCGTTGTGCGGTTAAACTTTGCAGAAACGATTTATTTGCTTATAAAATTTTATGCAGAAAAAAATAAAATTGATATTGCTGAGGAGGAGAAAAAAAATGAATAAAAAAAATGATATTAAAGAAGAAATTATAAAAGATTTGAAAAAAGGAAAATTTGATTGGCAAAACTGCAGTTGGGCGGTAGCTAAATATTGCCCAGATAAGTTTGATAAGGAAAAATATAATTGGCAAAACCACAGTATGGAGGTGGCAAAATATTGCCCTGAGAAATTGGATTCTGAAAGATATAATTGGGAAGATTATAGTTGGGCGGTGGCTAAATACTGCCCAGATAAGTTTGATAAGGAAAAATATAATTGGCAAAACCACAGCTATGCGGTGGCTAAATACTGCCCAGATAAGTTTGATAAGGAAAAATATAATTGGCAAAACCACAGTATGGAGGTGGCTGAATATTGCCCAGAAAAACTGGATAAAGAAAAATATAATTGGAAGTATTGTAGTTGGGCAGTGGCTGAATATTGCCCAGAAAAACTGGATGAAGAAAAATATAACTGGCGACAGGATGGACAATACATACTAAATAATAAAACTGTATTAAAAAGAATAAAAAAATATAATAAAAAAACATATAACAACATATTAAAAAAAATTAAAATTTTAAAAAAGGAGACGGAAAATGGAAAAAGAAACAGATTTACAAAAACAAGACGGCTATACCGAGCGTTTGATACAATTCGCAATAAGGGAAAAAAGCGGAATTGACACATTAGAAAGGCTTATAGCTTTGCGAGAAAAAGCAAATCAACAATATGCAAGAGAAGAATTTTTTAAAAACTTGTCACAATTACAATCAGAACTACCAGTTATAAAAAAGAATAGAATTATAAAAAATAAGGATGGTAGCGTTCGCTATAAATATGCGGATTTGGATAGCATCATAAAACAAACAAAAAAAGTTATAGCAAAATATAATTTTAGTTATAATTTTTGTGTAAAACAAAACGAAAACGAAATAGCTGTTAGCTGCATTGTCTCGCATATTGCAGGACATTCCGAAACAACAACCGTTACTGTTCCTATCATTAGAAACACATATGAAGGCATGAATAATATACAAGTTATTGGCGCAAGCGTAACATATGCAAAAAGATATGCTTTTACAAGCGCATTTGGTATTGCGGCGATGGATGAAGATATAGATGCAAATATCCCAGAACCACAACAGCAATCACAACAGCAAAAAAACACACAACTTTTACAAACGAGAACAGATAAAATGTTAATGGCATTTAAACAATTAGGCATAAATAAAAGTGAAATTTATAATTTTATTAATAAGAAACTAGACGAGCCTTTCTCTGAACAAGATTTTATAATGTTAGAACAAATTTACAAAATAGAAAAAGAAAAAAGAAGCAAGACAGAAGAAAAATCACAAAACAGGCAAGAAAAAGAATTAACAAAAGAACAAAAAGAATTTGAAACGAGAAAAGAATTAGAGCTATTAAAATTAAATTTAAAAAAAATTATTGGTGAGGAAAAATTAAAAATTATACTTGCTAAATACAATACAAAAAATTTTGATGAAGTATTAAAATGTTTAAACGAACTAAGAGATGTAGAAATAACCTTAAAGGAGAAAAAATATGAATAATCACGGATATTTTTCGCCGTCACAGTTGTTTTTACGCAAAATGTGTAGTGCATCATATACTTTACAAAAAGAGCACGAAAACGAAATAAAAGACGAAACGACTATTTACGCACAAAGAGGTATAAAATTGCACGAGGAAATGCAACAAAGAATTGATAAATTAGATTTTGTAAATATTAAAGATGATAGTATAAAAAGCATAATTGCTGAATTCTTGCTTATTTGCAACGAATATAATATAGATTTACAAAAAGCAAACATAATAACAGAAACACAATTTATACCTAACGATATAAATATTATAAATAAAAAAGAGATTGCAGGAGAAGATGGGTGGAAGGTTGATTGCGTAATAATATATCAAAAAGATATATATTTTTTTGACTGGAAGTTTGGTTATAATAAAGTCGTAGACATAGCAGAAAATTTACAAATGCAAGCTTACGCATATGCACTAGAACAAAAATTCTCTCCTAATAAAATTTATGGCTTTATAATACAACCAAATTATAAAACGCAAAAATATCAATTCAACCTTTTTGATATAATAAGTTTTAAATCGAATTTAGATAACATTATTAACAATTGTTTAAATAATCCTGTTTTTTGTATAGGTGAACATTGTAAATATTGTAAAGCAAAAATGTTTTGCAATAAACAAAACAAACAAAGTCTTGAATTAGATATAATTAAACCATCCTTTTTAACAAATTTTATTAATTATACTCCACAACAGCGAGCAGATATTTACGAAAAAGCTATTAATACGCAAAAGCTAATTGAAGAATTTATTGATAATTTAAAAAAACAGATTATTGAAAACAATTTACAAATGGAAAATTATACAATAAAAGACGGAGTTAAAAGGAAGGTTTGGAAAAATGAAAGAGAGGCGTTAGAGAAATTAAAAGAACTTGCTTTACAAAAAGAAATTGATTACAATACTGTTATAAAGCCTGCAGGTGTTTCAGATTGTCTGTCAGTTTTTGGAGATGCAATAAATAGTTTAATAGAAATAAAAGAAGGTGAAAAAAGAATTGTAAAACAAACAAAAGAGGAGAAAAAAAATGGAAATTAAAAAAGTAATAATAAGCGGCACAATAGATACAGCAGAATTAAATAATCAACAAAATATTTTATACCTTGATTTATGTTGTAACGAGGAATTTTATTATAATAATCAAAAAGTATCTTATGATGAATGGTATAAAATATTCTTTTACGGCAAAAATGCAAAAAAATATTGGGATATGGTTGTTAAAAATACAGATATTTTACAAGATTTTGGAAGCTTTAAGATAAATAAAAAAGCAATAATAGAAGGAAGTTTGTTTAAGAAAAAGTTTACAAATGAAAACGGTAGAACCTGGCACGAAACTTGTGTAAAAGGATTAAATTTAATTTTGTTTGATAATTTGGCAGTTAATAATATTTCGCAACAACCAAAAGAGACTAAAGAACAAGAACAAATAGATCTTACAAACAATTTACCCTTTTAAGGAGTTTAAATATGATAAAAGAAAAAGAATTAATAAATAATTATCTTGACTTTTTAGAAAAACTAAAGGAAAATGATAAATATAAAGATATTTGCGAAAAAGAAATAGCAAAAAAAAAGGAATTTGTAAATACGGTTTTAAATGTGCAAAATTATATTTTTCCAGCTCAAATAGAACATTTTTTTAATAATACAGAATTGGAAAATGAATATTTTAAAGAAAGAGATAAAAAAATAAGTGAAATAATCTTTAAAAACTTGCATATAAAATATTATTTAAAAAATTTATATTAAAGGAAAATAATTTATGTATACTTACGACAAAATTAATGATAATTCTCCGCCTGAAATAAAAGAATTATATAAAAAATATATATCAAACGAAAAATTTATAATATTTCATAAAAATTCTTTATTATTAAATGGTAATGCTTTAGATAAAAATATTTTTGATGAAAACACTTTTGATTTAATTATTACTTCACCACCTTATAATCTTAATATAAAATATAATTTTTGCAAAGACGATTTATCATATGAAAAATATTTAAATTTTTCAGAAAAATGGATAAGCAATTGTTTTTATTGGGCAAAAAATCAAGGGAGGTTTTGTTTAAATATACCGTTTGATATAAATATTAATAAATTGGCAGCAAAAAGAATTGTAAACGAAACAAGAATATTATTTTAAAAGATACAAATTATGCAAAAACAAAATTTTATTTATCAGTATATTTATAGTTTTTGCGAATATAATTCGTTAGAAATTCCTATTTTTGAATATAAATTTTGTATAAATCGTAAATGGCGATTTGATGTTGCTTTTGTAAAAAGCAAAGTTGCAGTTGAAATAGAAGGCGGAGTATGGCAATATGGAAGGCATAATAGAGCAATAGGATTTTTAAAAGATTTAGAAAAATATAATAAAGCAGTTGAATTAGGCTGGCGTGTTTTACGATATACGCCACAAGATATTGATTTTAAACAAATAAAAAACATTTTAAAAAAGGAGTAAAATATGCAAAAAGAATACCATTATCTTATGTGTCAAGACTGTGGAGAAAAGTATGATATCATGGATTCACGCATTGCACATACAAAAGTATGTGAAGAATGTGGGAGCAGAAGGATATATGAGTATTGGGAATACGAAAAAGAGGAAAAAGAATGAAAAAAGAATACCGTTACTGGGTGTGTCAAGATTGCGGAGAAAAATATAATATTCTGCATTGGCACATTACAAATGAAAAAGTTTGTGAAGAGTGCGGAAGTAAAAAAATATGCGAGGTTTGGGATTACGAAAAGGAGGTTAAGGAATGAAAAAAACAACAGAAGAAAGATTAAATAAAATAATTAAAAAAGCATTAAAAAAATATAAAACAGAAGAAAAATTATGGAAAAAATTAGGCTGGCGGAGACATTGTTTGTATGACCCTCTCTTTTGCCATTATAGAATAAATTGTAAATTAAAATAATATTAATTAATATTTTGTTTTAATATATATGTTGTTACTTCTTTAAATATATCATGTTTTTTTAAAAATCTCCTAATAAGTTTTGGATGTTTGGGCTGTATAAGGTTGTAAAAATCAATGTTTTCTTTTTTGTTTTTGTTTAAATACTCTAAAATTTCTTTGTTATCTATAAATTTGTAGACAAGCGCCGTGTTTTTGACGGCTTGATATCCTTGCATTTTTATTTTTTTTTCTGCTGCAATTTGTAAAAGTTTTTTATATGCGCTATAGCTATTTATAAAAGATTGTTTTAAATTTAAGATAATTTCTGTGCGTTTTTGCGGGGATGCTTGCAAAAAATTATTTAGCAATGCACTTTTTTTAAATAAAAGCGTTTTATAAAATATTTTGTTACAAATAAAAAAGTATTTGCAAACATTACAATAAGTATCGCAATTTCTTATAAATATATTTTTTTTGCAATTTGTAAATATTTTAGAAATATAATTATCTGTCGGTCTTATTTTTTCAAACAATTTAAAATTATTAAAAATAGCAATAAGATATACTTCAGTGTTTTTATTTTCGCTTGCAATTAATTTTAATTTTGTGCGTTTGTAATCAAAAAAATCTTGTATATAATCATAATTTCTCTGATAATAATCACACATATATATATCTATTGCTATTTTTCTTGTGTTGTTTGTAAAATATAGTGTTGTTTTTGTTTTTAAATTTAATGTGCGATATTTAATATCAAATTTATTATCTTTTACAACAGTATATTCTTCTGGTTTATCGCCTAATATTTGCAATATTCTTTTTACAACATATTCAGCTTCATAATTTAATTTTTCATAAATTATCATTCTTTTATCATATACTCTTTTTATTATTTTGTCAACAATGCGTGTTAATTTAACACTATCCAAAAAATCAAACAAATTTCTTAAATTTATTCTTTTTGCTTTATTCTTATAATAATAATAACTTGCAGGGCATTTTTCAAAAATATATATATCTCTTATGTCAAGCATATCTACCTTTTTTATAAATTAATTCATAATCTTCTTTATGTCTCTGTATACTGTCATAAATATCGTCAGGTTCACATACTGCACAATCAATATCAAAAAAATATTTATTTATAATAGCATAAGCTCTTGCAACTAATTCTGCACAAGTTACTTGCCTTGTTTTTATATGCTTACTTAATACTCTTTCGTTGCCTGTTATTCTATTTATTATATTATCAACGAAAAATATTCCTATATCATAAAAAGCATATTTTGTATTCATAAACTTTAGTGCTTCTATTATTATATTTCTTCTTTGTTCGTCTGTTAATTTATTATTTCTATAAACAGCAATTGTTGCATTGTCTTCGTAAAGATATTTATTAGCTAAATTACATTTTACGCCTGTAATAGTTGCTTCTATAATACTATTATCATTTATAAATAATCCTGCGTGCGAAAAAATACTAAGTGGCTCGTTTTTGTCTGTTTGAAAAATATTAATTAATTTACCTAAAAAATCATTTTTACAATATAAAAAAATATCGGCTGGTTTAAACGTGTCTTTCAAAGTGACCTCCGTCGTAAAAGTTAAAATTTCCTCCCCATCTGTTTTGCGGATTTAATCCTTCCCAAAAATCACCGTATATTTTTAATTCTTCTTTTGTAATTACAGGAACATATTCAAAACTATTTGCTTTTTTTATAAGTCTAAAAAAATTTAAATCTATCGCAAGACGTTTTAAGTGCATAGAATTTGTTGTTTTGCTTTTGCCTTGTTCAATATATATTTTTTGCATTTCAGGAGTTCGCCACAATTCGCCACCTGTAATAAAAATCCCATTATCTTTAAGATTAATATAATTTATTAATTTGCTTATATCTAATAAAAATGCGTTTTGTTCTGCGATAAGTTTCATTTTGTTTGCTCCATTTTAGCAATTTGTATTTTAATTGTTTCTAATTTGTCAAGTATTAAATCCATTTTTTTATTAATATCTTTAAAATCTTGTATATTTGCGTTTTGATGGTCTATAAAATTTTCTCTTATAATTTGCGATTTTATTTCTAATTCTCTTATATCCTGTGCGGTTTTAAAACCAAATCCAAAAGCGCCAACAATAAAAGCAATAGACAAACTGCAAATAATGGTTGCTATGTTTTTATTCATTTTTATTCTCCTCAATTAAATTATAAAGAATATTTATATATACACCTAAAAGGTCAGTGTTAACAGGCAACCATTCTATATTAAATTTATATATGTCCATAGGCATTTTAACATTTATATATGCACAATCTTTATATTCTGTTTGCAATTTATTAATTTCTTTTGTAAACTCTATATTGTTTTCAAGACCAATAAAAATCCCATTATTATCTTTTTTTGCTTCTCCTTTTTCGTCTTTTTCTGCATATTTTTCACATAGCGATATTCTTTTTTTCTCGTATTCCTGCCATTTTTCATCTTTTTCTTTTGTCTCTTGTAGTTGTTTTAAATGCTCTTGTATAATTCGTAAATTTTTAGATAAAGCATAAAAAAATTTTAATTTGTATTCTGGTTTAATAAATTCCAAATTTTTTAAATTCATTAAATTATTTATTGCTTGTATAATATTTAAACATTCAACCTCTGATAATTCTACTTGCATTTTAAATCTCCTTTGTTAAATGTTTTACGTGTATATTTGTATCTAAATAATTAAATTTGCCTAATTTCCTTATTTGCGCCGTTACACTTTCGCATAAACACATCATTTGTTTTCTGTTATTTAAAATTTCGTCAAAATTAAGCGATAAATAAGCGTTTGTGCGATACATTACCCAACCAATGTCAATATGTTTAAGCGTATTGTCTATCCTAAAAAGCGGTAAATTATTTGCAAGGCTAACGGCATTATAATCGTAATTGTTATCTAAAAAATCAATTGCTCTTTTAATATTATCGTTTTGTAAATTTAATTTGTCAATATCCGCAGTTATTATATATTTTTCTGATAAATATTTTTCTTTTATTATGCTTTGAATTAACTTCCGAGAATTTATTTCACAAATAATTTTTTTCATACTCCAACCCGAATTTTGCTTTTGTCCTTCTGTTTGACAAAAGATAATTTTGTTTGGAATTGTTTGCTTTTTCCAACTTTGCATAATGCAATCTTTCATTTTGTCGTTAAAAGCCGAAGGCACAAAAACAAAAATCATATTATTCTATTTACTATATTATTTATTATATCATTTAATTTGCTATAAACTAATGGTTCATTGTTTTTGTCTATTTCTATTATTTTATTACCAATATTTTCTGTATAAACATAAATTCTTATTTTATCCAAGTTGTTTAAATTAATTTCAATAGAGAGAATCTGTGCTTTTTCTCCTGCTTTTACTCTTACCTCTGGAAAAAGAATAACATCTTTTTTTAATTCAACTTCCATTTTTAACCTCCTTTTATTAATAAATTAATAATAATATTTAAAAATATAAACCACATTATTATTAATATTGTTATGTCTATATATAGCCTATGCATTATTTCCAGTCCTCTATCATAGCACACCAATAGCCCGATGATGTCATTACAATTACAATTCCTTCATAGCTTCCTAAATATCCTCCCCAATTACAACCTTCTAATTGCACATATACATTAGAACCTAAATTATAAATATAACATATTGTTCCTTCTACGATATTTGTTCCTATGCTTTTTATCGTAACAGTATATCCAGTCGTAGAGGCATTAAGCTCAATCCTACTGCAAGTTGGCGTAACATCCATATTTGCATTTACAGTTATACTTTGTTTTTCAGATAATATAAAAAACCCTCTTGTTAATTTTAGTCCACCCGAACTAATTCTTGCCCGTTCTAATGCGTTTGTTGAAAATACGATGGGGCAGTCGCCAGAATGTGCTATTAGCAATGCATTTGTGTTGTTCGCAATTATATAGCCTAAATCGGCATAATTTAAGCCTGCATAAGTCCCAGAATAAGTCGTTCCCATCTGCCTTAGTTGTATATATTTATTATTATCATTTTGGCAATAAATATAAGCACTCTTTGTGCTGTCTGTTGCCTTTAGTTGAAAGTAAATATCTGAGTTTATAACAGATAATCCATTTGAAGTTTGCGTTATGTAGCTATCTGTCAGCCCTGTAGCACCAAATTTTGCTATAATCCCATTTGTGCCTAAGTTTCCTATATAACTATTTGTTAACTTACCAACAGTAAAAGTATCGTTACCAGTGCAAAGTATAAGATTATCAGATGTAATAGTAAGATTTGCCAGTGCGGTTAATGTTGCATCAAAAGGTTGTGCAGATATATCAGACCGCACCTCTGTAGACGTCCTATATTTTATTATTCCACCATCGCTTACTAATATGTTATTGCTGTTAGTATTATGTTGTATAGTCGTTAATGTAAGCCCTGTTGCATAATCCAATGTAGCCAATTGATTTGATGTATCGTTTAAATAAAATTTATTAGCTACAAAATACATCCCTATTTGGTCACAATAAGAAGAAATATATATATTGTCGTTATTAAACTTTATCTTGTTAAAATTAGTTAAATAAAAATTAGTATTTAACGTTACTTGCGCATCTTCAAAAAAACAAGATTTATTTGCAAAATATAAACTAAATTTACTGCCACTCCATAATCTTAAACCTGCATCGCTTGTGTTATATCCTATTGCGTTTGTATAATCATAAAAAATAATTTTTTGATTGTATGCTATGTTTAAATCTGCTGTATCTATGTATATATTTCCATTTGTTTGTCTTATATAGCTATCTGTCAGCCCTGTAGCACCAAATTTTGCTATAATCCCATTTGTGCCTAAGTTTCCTATATAACTATTTGTTATTGTGCCTGTTGTTAATGCCCCTGTATTGCTACACAAAACAGGTAAAGTGTCTGACGGATAATCTGCCATTAGTGTAAATGTTTTATTTGCAGATAATGTTGCGCTTTGTAAAGTTGTATAATAGCTTCCAGATTTTAATTTTAAGCTTGTCGTAACTTGCAATGTGCCATTTACTGTCAGTAAATTATTATCAAATTCCCCATAAACAAGCGGTGTTGTCGTGCTACTATTAGCAATATATAATCTGTTGCCGTTTGTTTCATATTGTCCTGCACAATAACCTAAAAAAACACTTCCGCTTCCTATGCAAGAATAGCCAGCATAATAACCAACAGCTGTTATATTATTTCCTATTGCATTAAACAAAGCCCTTGCACCAATTCCAACGCTATTGTTCATTGCTGTTGGAGCGTTCGCCATAACCTGATAACCAATCGCTACATTATAACTTCCGTTGTTATAATATGCAGATGAATTGCCCAAATAAACATTAAATCCGCCATCTATATTATTATATCCGCTTTGGTTACCAAAAAAGAAATTGTTGGTCCCTATTGTGTTGTTAAATCCAGCTCTAAAACCAACATAAAATGCCGTGCTTGATTGATTATAATATCCCGATTGATATCCAATAATTACACAATTATTGCCTAAATTATTATATCCGCTTCTATTTCCTAGAATTACATTTGTGTTACCTGTATTATTTGTTCCTGCTAAATATCCTGCAATTAAATTATTTGAGCCAGAATTTCCGCCACCATTTAAAATAAAATTTTCCGTTCCGTCAATAGATAAAACTTTAGTATTTCCAATATAAAAATAATTTGCACTTTTTATTCCGTTACTGTCTATTCTTGCCCGTTCTAATGCGTTTGTTGAAAATACGATGGGGCAGTCGCCAGAATGTGCTATTAGCAATGCATTTGTATTAGTTGCAAATAGATAGCCCAAATCGGCATAATTAATCCCTGCATACTTTCCAGAATAAGCCGTTCCAAATTGTCTTAGTTCTATACTTTTATTATTATCATTTTGACAAAAAACATAAGCACTCTTTGTGCTGTCTGTTGCCTTTAGTTGAAAGTAAATATCTGAGTTTATAACAGATAATCCATTTGAAGTTTGCGTTATGTAGCTATCTGTCAGCCCTGTAGCACCAAATTTTGCTATAATCCCATTTGTGCCTAAGTTTCCTATATAACTATTTGTTAACTTACCAACAGTAAAAGTATCGTTACCAGTGCAAAGTATAAGATTATCAGATGTAATAGTAAGATTTGCCAGTGCGGTTAATGTTGCATCAAAAGGTTGTGCAGATATATCAGACCGCACCTCTGTAGACGTCCTATATTTTATTATTCCACCATCGCTTACTAATATGTTATTGCTGTTAGTATTATGTTGTATAGTCGTTAATGTAAGCCCTGTTGCATAATCCAATGTAGCCAATTGATTTGATGTATCGTTTAAATAAAATTTATTAGCTACAAAATACATCCCTATTTGGTCACAATAAGAAGAAATATATATATTGTCGTTATTAAACTTTATCTTGTTAAAATTAGTTAAATAAAAATTAGTATTTAACGTTACTTGCGCATCTTCAAAAAAACAAGATTTATTTGCAAAATATAAACTAAATTTACTGCCACTCCATAATCTTAAACCTGCATCGCTTGTGTTATATCCTATTGCGTTTGTATAATCATAAAAAATAATTTTTTGATTGTATGCTATGTTTAAATCTGCTGTATCTATGTATATATTTCCATTTGTTTGTCTTATATAGCTATCAGTCAGCCCCGTAGCACCAAATTTTGCTATAATCCCATTTGTGCCTAAGTTTCCTATATAACTATTTGTCAATTTGCCTGTTGATATTGAATTAGAATTAATTAAAATTAAACTATTATCTTGCAAGGTTATTTGAGACAACAAACTTAATACATTGTTTAATTGATTGTAATCTTTATATGCTACATTTCCTTCTTTGTCAACAACTAAAACAGAATCATCTGCAGAAGGCAAAGAAGAAGGAAAGGAATAATTTTTTATATTTGTGTCTGTTATTTGATTTTTAAAATTGTCTAATTCAATAAACCATTTTTGATATGCAATAGATGGATATTTATCAGCGCATAAAAAAGTATTGAGAGGTAAAGACATAAAAACCCTCGCTATGCATCATAAACAACAAGAAATATATAAGGATATCCATTTTTTATTTTAATATAATTTATATATGTAGCGCTATAATCTGTATTTGACTTTATAAGTGCTAGTTTTTTAGGTGTATCATTTGCTGTTAACGTTAATACGCCTGTTTCCCTACCAATAACATTGCTAAAATAAAATACACCATCGCTACTTGTTGCCGCAGAATCCGAGTATGGCTGATATTTTATTTTTGCTTTATTAACTATATCAAGTAATAAATTAATATTGTTATTTGTAAAGTCTAATTCAATTAATTGTGTATTTGCTGAATCGCTTGCGTTTTTTATTTGAATTTTGTCATAATATTTTTTTATTATATATTTATTGTCGTTTGCATTTGTGACTACTTTTTCTTTTATGCAAGTATCAGAATATCCAGAGTCTCCAAAACCAATAGTCTTTATTTCTGCTACATAGTCACTTGACGAACTGTCGCTATTTGTTCCACCAACGAGTTTTAACAATTGCTTTTCTGAACTACTATCAGAACTTAGCTTGCTTGTATTTGCAATTGTAAAAACATCATCGCTTGCTAAAATATTACTTTGCCAATTGTCTCCCCATAGTAGATTACCTGCAACCTTATTAAATTTATTTGTTGTTGTTTTAATAACCCACGAATTTACATTATTGTAATTAACTTCATTACTACAATCTATAAAAATATTATCTATAATAAAACATTCCACCGCACCGTTGCCATACACTGCTGTGTTCGATATGTTTTTAAAAACACAATTTATTACATTGTTATATTTTTCATCTGTGCTTTTGGATAATTTAATTCCATAATCAGCGTTTTTAAAGATACAATTTTTTATATAACTGTTTATACTATCTAATGCTAATATTGTGTCATTGTTGTTACCATCTATTGCTAAATTTTCCAGAGTTATTCCTCTTGCCGTTGTGCCTGATAAATCTAAAAAAATATCATTTGTGTTATCAATTAAAAATAAATTACTATAATAATCACCATCTACAGCCGAAAGCATTCCTTCGCCCCTTATTGTTATTCCGCCCTTAAGCGTTAATCCATTTATTGTATATTTTTTAGCAGTATTTATTAACAATGATTGCCCTGTTGTCAAGCTGTTTATTGCAAATTGCATTGCTGTTGTGTCGTTTGTTGTAACAGTATTATTTGTAAAGCTTCCATCACCAACAGCACCAAACCATTCTACTTTTAAAGTATTGTAGTTTGTTAATCTAACAATTCCATTACTAACGCCGTTAAAGTGCTGTTTATCATCGTTTATAATAGCACGCATTGTTATTGTGCAATTAACAGGCTTTAATATTCCGCCACTTCCAAATTCAATTACACTGTCAAAATCAATGTTGCTATATATAGCATATTCACCAGAATTAATAAAAACTCTATACCCCAAATTGTAAGCAAGATAATCTATAATTAATAATGTATCGTCTACATTTGTAAGCCCAGGCGCTATTCCAAAATATGCAATATCAATCTTATCGTTTTGTAAAAGTCTTATCCATCTGCCAGCACCAGTAACGGCGTTCGGTTTTATTATTGTTCCATTATTATCATCTGCTGTTACATCTTCATCCCAATAAAAATATCCGCCTCCCGTAAGTGTTGTGTTATAATAAGCTCTTACAAATACAAGTTGTCCATCTGTAGTTCCTGTCACTTCTCTTAATTCATTTATATTGTCATATTGTATCACTTCTTGTGTTATAGCATTATAATTTATATTATCTTGTGTAAAAATTAATACATCGTTTTGGTCATACAAAGCAAACTTATAACTTTTACTTTTATCTAAAATTACTGTTGCTTTTCCCATATTGTCAAGTATTATTGGATTTGTATTTGCTGTGCCATTTACATCTGCAAAAGTTTCTTCTAAATCGCTTGTTCCTGCAAGATAAGTATATAATTTTCCATTTGCAACAGGATTACCATTTGCATCTACAAATTGCAAGAATGGTGGAATTGAAAATATATAATTCATTTATTTCTCCTTTTCTGCTTGTTCTAATTCTCTATTTACACTTAATACTGTTCCTAAAGTAGCTGGTAATGCCATAGCATTTGTTTGTGGTATATTTTCCATCTTTTTTGTTATTCCAAGTAGTGCCGGTTGTGCTCTCCCGCCTCGCCATAAATTTGTTGCCATGCTTAAACCTAATGCGGCGGCCTGTGGCGCAAGCAATGCAGGATTAGAAAATAAAACAATAGGGCTTGCAGATAAAAAACCTTGTGTAAATCCTCCCAATAATGGCACAGGTTTGTTTGATGCCATATTATCAATTATTTTACTTATATTCATAAGCTTATTTAGTTCTTGTCCAGTTTTCTTTATTTGTTCATCGTCAGCCAATCTTACAACTTCATCTCGTAATTTTAAATATAATGCATTGTCGTAAACGTTTTCAGACGGAGTAAAAGTCCAGTCGTGTTTTGCCTTGTTCAAATCCTTAAGCGGTAATGTAACCGTTACATCTGCATTTTTTTTATTTTCGGTTAAGGAGTTAAAAGGATTACCATTTTTTGTCTCTTTGTCAAGTTGTTTTATTATAAAATCGGATTTGCCTTCATCAATATATCCCTTTTTCTCCCATTCCTTTATCAATGATTTCATCATGCTGTTTGTATTTTCTAACCACTGCTTTCTTTCTGCAAGTGGAACATTATAATATGTATCTGCCTTTGTCTTTTGTATATCGTTTAAATCTAAAGTAACAGGCTCTTTTTTTGTTTCAACCAAATTAACAAATTCTTTATTTTTTTCAGCGATTAATTTTTTTGATTTATCAAGGGAGTTTTGCCATCCCTTGATCCCTTCTGGATATAAATCGTATTCGTCAATAACATTTTTTATTTCGTTTATAGTTTCTGTAACTTTTGCAGGTTTAGCATTTAAGCTTTTTGCCTCTGATTTTTTTATTGCTATTTTTCCAGCAATGTTTTTTCTTAACGCATCCGATAATGCTTTACCTGCAACTTGTCCTTGCCCTGTAAAGCTTGCTATTCCTGCTAAACCGTTTATAACTTGTAATAAATTTTTCTTTTGTTCGTCTGTCATTGCCTGCTCGCCCATTTCCTTTAGTGCTGTCTCAATTATATCACTAAGCGGATATTTTTTTTGTTCTTCTTCCCATTGTTTTTGTCCTTCCTTTTTTACATATTCTGCGTTTCTTACTTGTATTAAATCTTTTAGTTGTTTTCCTGCTACTTTTAAAAATCCTGGCGTTGTCAAAATTCCTTTTGCTAATGCAGATGGAATATAAGTTCCTACAAATTTTATATCTTCCATTGTTTTTTCTGGCGATTGTGTAAGAATATCGTATAGTGTTTTTGGAACTCTTACAGCCCCTTCTGCTATAGCTTTAAGCGGTTCTATAACTAATCCCTTTCCTGCTTCTTTCACCACGTCTCCTGCTATTTTTAGTGCCAAAGCAACAGGAGCTTCTGGCTTTATTTCTCCTGTGGTTTGTTCCTCTGTGTTGTCCTTGTTTTGATTTTCATAAGCAGATATTATATCGTCAATATTTTTTCCGACAGGCTCATTTTCATCTATTGTAAAATATTTGCTTAATCCTAGCGGATCCATCAATTCTGGCACAGCCTCTTTTACATCTTCTTTATCTTTATCTTTTCCAATAAATCCTTTTTTTATTAAATAATTATAAATATCCTCCGAATTTATTTTTATTTTATTTTTTGTTTCTTTTTCCATTTTTATCTCCTATTTTGGTATACTTTCTAATTCTTTTTTTTGCTTATTAAGTTCTTTATAATTTATTTTTGCATCAACTATTGCCACAGACGCCTGTTTTATTATTTTGTCAAGCTCTTCTGCAAAGGATTGTCTATTTAATTTAAGGCTTAAAATACTAGCTGCATTAGCTGCGAGTTTTCGTTCTGATTCAGTAACAGAACCCTGCCCCCTCATATTTTCTTGTGCCGATTTAAGATTTTCCCATGCTATCACTTGATTTAATTTTGCTTTATATTCTTGGTCTTTTGTGTATGGAATAACAGTTGATATCAGGTCTGTTATTCCTTGTGGATATAATTTTATTTTATCTCTTAAATATTTTGCGTTTTCTAATAAATTTTGGTATGATTTTATAAGACTTTTTTTTCTTTCAATATCTTCTTGTAAATCTGTTAAAGCTTCAATTTGTTTTATTGTTATTTTGCCTGTATGTTCTATTTTTTGCTGATTTAGTTTTTCTCTAAATTCTTGTTTTTTTCGTAATTCTTCCTCTCGGCTCAAATCTAGTCTTGATTGAGACAATTCCCATCCCTTTATTGCTCTTTGCCCAATTCCAGCCTCTTTTTGTTCACCAAGGGTTATTCGTTGTTTTGATATATATTGTTCAGGCGTTAAAGATTTATATGCTATATGTTGCAATATTACAGGAACGATTTTTGCATCATAAACAGGAGGCAATGCGGCATCTGGTATTCCTATTTCCAACAAATTGTCTCTTATCATGCCATATTCTCTTGCAGCATCTTGGCTATCAAACAAATTAACTGTTGTTAAAACGGGATTACCTTCGTTGTCTTTTATAATATTTCCTTCTTCATCTCTTGCTATTACTTGTTTATCTCCATATTTATCTAAAAATCCCCATGCAAAAACACCTGCAGTTTCTATTCGTTTATTATCAAAATCTTCTTTTTGCTTTTCTAATAATTTTTGTCTTGCTAATTCTGTCGCTTGTAAATTTTCAACTGGTTTGCTTAAATCTAAATCTTTTGCACCATATATTAAACTACCACTTATATCTCCTGCTTCAAAAGGCATTTTTACGCTCCTTTTTTATTTTATTTATGAAAGCCCTGATGTTTCTGCCCCTGTAAAATTTACATCTATACCATTTAGTTCATTACTATTTAGCCCATTTGTAAAAACACCATTATTTGTCAATGATGGTGTTGTTGATTGTGTTGTATTGCTTCCTAAATTTAAATTACTACCACCGATTATATCTGCTATACTTTGCAAAAATTTTGTCCAGCTATTTGATTTTCCCAAGGTAGTTGCTGATTTCATATTTGTTATCCATTGTAATCTTTTTGTGTTCCAATCAGCAATATCTTTTGCAATGTCCGTTTCTATTCCAGCTGTTGTAAATCCTACATTAGCTAAGCTTGCCATTCTTTCATATTCTTTTTGTTTTGCTTCTTTTTCAAGTTGATATTTTTGCAATTCTAATTGTTGCTGTTGTAAATATCTTGCAAAAGCATTTTGATAATCTTGCGCTGCCAAGTTAGCACCATATCTTGCCAGAGCCTTTAATGTTTGCCCAGAGAATAAATTTCCTGTTGCATTTGCTTGTGCCATTGCCGTATTTATACCTTGCTGTTTTATAAAGCCAAGTCCTGGCTCTTGTTTATAATTAAATTGTTGTGTCGCAGGCATAGGAGCATTATAATAACCTTTATTTACTAAATCTGCCAAAGTTGTAAATGCTTGTGTTCCTTTTTGTAAAAAAGGTTGATATAGTTGCTGTGTTTGTGCACGTAATGTATCATAATTTTTTGCTGCTTCGCCAGAAGATTGATTAACCAAGTCATTTATTTTATTATACGATGATAGTTTTTGCAATAAATCAATGAGAGATATTCCTGTTAATTCTGCCATTTTCCCCGCTGACATTTCGCCTGAACTCATATTTTCTCCTTTTTTAACTCACATAATAATCTAAAAAACCTTTTATTATTTGTAAATTGCATAAACCCATATATTTTATTCTAAATATTCTTCCCCTACTTGAACCAAGACGATTAAATTTTATTCTTTTCTTATATTCACCTCTTTTAGGTATTGATTTAAAAATTTCGTTTGAAAACGTATTACCGTAATTATCGCTAAAGCTTAACATTATTACTTCGTTACTATCTAAATTTTTATCTCCTGTTTTTAATTCCAGTTCTAATTCGTTCCAGAAAATCCTTTTATTCTCAAAAGAAAAATAATATGTATCTTTCATTCTTACAATTTTATCATTATCGTAAAGTTTATAATCTTTATCAAAAGCATATAAATTATTGCTGTTATATTTTAATGCATAAATATAATTATTAAAACAAGCAATATCTTTTATCCATAACTTTTCAAAATCTGCCTTATTACTATTCCAAATTCCTAATAATGTCCAAGTATTATTATGTAAATTGTATAGTAATGTTTTATTTATTTTGCTAAAATTAAATATACAAAAATCGGTTTGGTCTAAATTAATATAATAAGCCTTGCAGTCGTCTAAATTTTGCGGTTCAAAATTTTCTAAATAACTACATTCTAATTCAATAAGTTGATAACCATTATTAATAAAAAAAGCCACCTTGTTATTACTTTTTCCTAAAAACATTATTCTATTATTTGCTTTTATAATACTGTCTTTTGCAAATAAACCAATATCATATATTGCAGAATTTATTCTAACAAAGCTTGCATAATCGCTACCGCTCGGCTGGTAAATAACTATTCTGTTATTACCAAAAATCCATAACTCATTATTGTAATTTATAAAATTTATTATTTTTGAATTTAATGCATCTATATCTATAAATTTTAAATTCTCGTTTGTATAAATATATACTGTCCAATTTGTGTATTCGCCTTCACCACAATAATTATCAGTATTAAATGTTAAAATTCCTGTTGTAGCATCGTAATTTATTGTTTTGCCACTTATCCAATTATTACTATCGTATTGCAATAAAATTGCCGTTTCTTGCATTTGTTGTATATCTGTATCTATTGTTATTGTATATTGCGACTGTCCTATTTGAATATTTTTGTTTATATTTGTTGTTAGCAAAATATCATTCCAATAATAGCCATTATATAAATTACTAAAATAAATTCTGTTTGTAACATTATCCGTTGCTACATAATAGCCCATTATGTTTTCTATATCTTTATATTTTTTTATATTTTCGTCTTCTATTTTGTAAAGTTTATTTAAAACAAGATTATAAATATAACCGCATTTACTATCAACAATTATCAGCCCTCTTCCTATACCGCTATCATATCCATTGTCTTTTATTATAACGTCTCCAGTATCTGTTTCTAATTCTCCCCTTTCAATAACATTAATAAATTTTGTTATTTCTAATAATTTATTATCTGCTATACAAAAAAATCTTTCTGAATCTGTGCTGTATATTTTTCTTATTTCTTTATAATTGCTTAATTCTTTTATATTCTTAATTCCCCAAAAGCAAGCCAAATATTTTTCATCTCCACTGCTTTTAATATACCAATTATAGCATTGCTCATGCTTTTTAATATAATCACATTTTGCTTTTGTATGCCCCAATCCAATTATATCTATTATCATAATATTATCCTGTTATAATATTAAAATAATCGTTTGATATAAAATTATCTGGTTTCATAATTATTGGTTCTATATTTTTGCTTTTTATTGCATTTTTGCTTTTTATTGCAAAATCTCTTAAATCTGCAGGCACTGGTTTACCAAATTCTAATGCCATTTTTGACGCTAAATTGTATGCTAAACAATCTTTATAACCTGGTGGCAAACATACCACACTTGTTAAACTGTCAAATTTAGTAAATTGTTTTTTTTGCATTATGTAAAGTGTATAATCTTGGTTAGGAATTGGATATAAATATATATATCCATAGGGGAAATTTCTATTATAACTTATAAATTTTGGTAATCCGCTTGTTGTTTTGAGTGCTATTTCGTTATATTTTTTGTAATCTATTTTGTCAAGTTTATAATCTATATTGTTATATCTTATATATGCATAATCTATATCTAAAGGCAATGTTGTTTCAAAATCATAATCACTATCATTTCCAATTGTATATTGCGATTGTCCATTTATCAAGCTAAAACTGTCTAATTTATAGCAATACGTCATTAATCTTTCATTCATAAAGCTATCAATAAGCCAGTTTAATTGTGTCAAGCAATCTTGCGAAAGCCTTGTTTCAGGCTCTTCGTCGCTTGCTAATACGTTTAACAATCTTAATGCTCTTTTTATTATGTCAAGCGCTGTTGTGTTTCTTGTGGAACCGTCTTTACATTCTGTGCTTGATTGTTGCTTTGTATATGTATATGTAACAACACTGGATGTGTCATATCCACAATACCAAGAAACAATCTTTAATGTCGTAGTATCATATATTTTAAAAGGCATTGTATAGTAATAACAACTACTTGGAGTATACGGGTTAGGGTCTGTTCCATCAAGAGTATAATAAACGCTTGCTCCTTCTTGTCCAGGACAAGACAAAGTAATTTGTAAATAATCAGTATAAAAATTACAACTTTCAGGCGACGCTTGCGGATTCGGAGTTTGTGCCATTTACATTATCTCCTTTTTCAAGATGTAACGTGTGTTCTTCAAGCCATAAATGATTAATATTTAAATTCAATATTGCATAAATTTTAAATCCAATATCTCTTGCTTTTTTACAAAAATGTGAGTCCTCACTCATTCTAATATTATTAACAATATTACAATTAAAAAAGTTATATATTTTCTCATTGTCAATTACAAAATAATCATCGGAATATATTTGTTTCATTTTGTCAAAAACTTTTTTCTTTATTTTCATAAAACCGCTTGCTATCCATTCGCAAGTTACTATATTTTTGGCTATTTCCGCAAATATCTTTCCTATTCCAACACCTTCTCCCATTTTAATTAAATACGGAGCACCAACAATATCATAATCCACTTTTATTAATTGTTCAAGCGCATTATAATCAAAACCCATATCGCTATCAATAAAAATTAATTCATCAAAATTACTTTTTAAGAATGTGTTTATTATTATATTTCTCCCCTTGTCAACATAACTTGAATGCTGTAAAGGTATATAAGCAAAATTTATTTTATTTTGCGTCAATCCTACAATGCAATTTACAAGCGATGTTAAATAATTTGTAAAAGCAGTTCTTGCATAAAACGGAGTTGCAATTGCGATTTTTTTATTTATCATTTTTCCCCTTTGTAAAAAAGGGGGAGTTTTGCTCCCCCTGTGCTTTTAATTAAGCATGTAATATCTTTGCGCACCATTCAGGCCTTAAATATGTAATGCCAAAGAATATATCTATTCTCCTTTTTAATTTTGCGTTTGTAATATCGTAACTAGCAATATAACGCAAATTAAAATTATCTACGGAAACCTGATAACTTTCTACTACACCTTTATCGAATGTTGCTAAAGGTGCGGTGCCAAAAGCAAAAGAATCTTTGTGGAATATAAGACCGCATCCGTATGTAGTAGATGCCGCAGTATTAACAGCTGTATTTAGGTTTAATGCGCACAAAGTAATTGCCTTGCCGTCAATTGAACCTCCTGCAACATAGCAGTTTTGTGTTGGAGATGTTGTATCAAAATTTATCGCAGGATAAACCAAAAGAACACCTGTGCCATCGCTAGATGCTGTAGCATCTGCAGTAATAACAAACTGTTTTAAATTTTTGTAAGGTTGTTTTGTTTGCGGATTAACATCGTATAAGTCTGCTATTGTTATTGTTTGCCCTGCCTTCCATGTGCCGCTTGCGGTTGAAGAACTATAAGGTAAAGTAGAAGAAGCGTCAGATGAAAATGTGCCGACAATTGGTGTATCGCTGTTAGATGTTGTGCCAGTTGTCAAACTTGGTAGAACTTGCGATGTATACCAATCGCAACCGATGGCTTTTGCTAATTGTCCTTTTTCAAACATTTCGGATATAGCTTGTGTTGGGTTATACTGCCCTGCTAATCCGCCTACAATATTAGCTTCCATATATGGATTTATTACACAGTTTAATTCCTCATTTGCAGGAGCTAATGCTTGTTTTATTTTTGCAATTGCTCCTAAATATCCTTTGTTAAGACTGTCAGGAACGGCAAAAGATGTATAAGCTTCTGCATTAGGCGTATATTTCATCATGTAAGTAGCACAAATTGTATCCACCTCTGCAGCTAATCTTTTTGCCGCAGGTATTATATATTTTTCTTTTACCATATCCATATTTTCGGTTGTGGCGAGCTCGGCATCGGTTATGTCTAAATCAACGCCTCTCGGTGTGTCAACTGTTAAGGTTTTATAAGTCTCTACTATATCTGTAGCAGAATAAGTCCAGCCTGTTCTAACATTAAAACTGAGAGGGTCTCTAATGCGGTAGCTAGGTCCAATCTTCTGCCCATCGTAAGTTTTGTTAGATATTTCATCATAGTTACGATTAAGATTTTTTGCAATTGCTAAATTGCTATAAAAGTTTCCAAAAAATTCTCTGCTTATCATTTGTGGGGTTATAAAACTATTTGCCATAAAAATTCTCCTTTTGTTAAATTGTTATTGTCGTTTTAATACTTTTTTTCTAAACCATTCCGAATCAGAAAGTTTGTCATAATTTGCATTAATATTTGAATTATTTGTAGGCGGTGTAATTGGAGGTGGTGCAGATGTGGCTTTTTTATTTTTACTTTTTTTCTCTTTGTAAACGCTTTCCATTTCAACTTCTATCCTGCCAATCTCTTTAATTGCTTGTTTTTCTGGCATATTAAATAATTTTGTTGCCTTGTCTGGATTTTTAGCAAGATAATAAGCAATTAAATATTTGTTTGGCGAATAGGCTATAATATCCTCTACTGCAGTAGGAATTTGTATTAAATCTGCATTCTCCAAAGCCTCGTCGTAGTCTTCAAATATTTCTGCGATTTCCGTCTCAGGAACAATATTCTCTGGCGGAGTCGCAGTCTGTTGTATTGCCTGCATTTTTTGTATTATCTTTTGTTCTATAATTTTTTCTAAATCATTTTCTTTATTTGGTTGTGTATTGTTTAAAACATCCTCAGGCTTAATTGTTCCTGCAATATTATTTGTAGTAAATAATTTTTCTAATATTTTTTCATACGCTTGTTTTTGAGCTTCTGCAACTGCTTTTTCTGTTTCTGCTCTATAAGCACGTTGCATAAACTCTTTCATTCTACGTATGTCGTGCCTTTCTCTTTTTACTACAACATTTTCTTTTTGTTTTTCTTGTTCTTGGTCCTGTCCTTGCTCTTGTGCGTTTTGGTTTTTTTGTTGTTCTTTGTCAATTATTTGTTCTTGTGTTTGTTGTTGTTCTTGTTTTTTGTCTTCATCAAATTTAAAGTCCATAAATTCTCCTTTTGTTAAGGGTTACTCAAGCCTTGTTGCCCGGCTTGGTTATTTTTATTTAATGTTAAATTTATTTCTGGAAATTTAGTTTTCAATTCAATAATTTTAGAAAGTATTTTATTTTCTTTTTCCAATTGTGCTCTTTGTAGCTCTGCGTTACTTCTTATTATTGCAATATCTGCTTTTGTTTGTAATTCTTTTTCTTTGTCTGCAAGTTTCTTTTGTAAATCGTCAATGTTTTTCTTTAATTCTAAATTTTGTTCCAATGTAATTTTATGCAATTCCATCAATTTTTGCATATCCATTACCATGCTTTGCATTTCTGCCTTAGTATTGATATCTTCTGCTTCAACTTTTTCTTGTATAAGTCCAGGGTAGGTTTGTTGTATTATTATTTTCATCCTATCTGCGATTTCCTGTGCAAGCGGAAAATCCATATTTCTAAAGTATAAATCCATTATTGGTTGTATAGCAGAAGGCATAGCTTGTGCAATTGCGATTAATGTATCTGTTACTTCTTGCCTTTTTGTTTCAAACGAAGCTCCTGTATCTACGCAAACATCAAAATTTGCTTTTGTAAAGTCGTTTGTTTCATTTGTGTTTATTAATATTTGTTTATAGTTTCCGTCGTCTGTTTTTATTGTTATATATCTTTTCGTATCGTATAAAACTGGTATTATGTTTAAACAAATTCTTGCTATATGTTTTATGCTACTAATTACGTCTGCAAAAAAATGATATATAGCATTATCACCTTGTTTTTGTCTTGCAATAACAGCTCGTCCTGAAGTTTCATTTCCACTAGCTCCCAAAGAGGCGTCATATATCCCAGTAACTTCTTTGAACTGGGAGGTGGCAAAGTTAAGTGCGGCGACAACACCGCTATTTACAATGCTTCCCATATTTCGTTGTGGCGGTGGTAACAAAACGCCATTCTCTGAAACCGACGAATAAGGCAAAACAGCATAAGGAACTTTATTTGCATTTTCCCATATTTCTTTGTAATCGCTTACTTGTCTTTCTTCTGCAACAAAAGGAGCCAAGGGCGTTAACCCAATACTTTCTGTAAATGCAGAATAAAAACTATTATAACTTTTCTGTGTGTCTTTTTGTAAATCTGTTAAAGATAAATATTTTTTTTGGTTTTTACTATATATTTCTAATCCTAAAAATGGAACAATAGGAATATATTTTCCAGGAAAGATTGCTTCTTTTATTATGTTTTTATTATCTACAAGATACCATCTTATTATAGTTTTGTTAATTTGTCTAACATTTTTTACCGTTAGTTGTTGGTTTTGCTCTTTTAAAATATTATATTCTTGCTCGCTTATTATTTCTCCATTGTCAAGCAAATATATATTTTCTTTTTTTAAATTTTCTTTTTTAAAGTATTCGTATATTAAATATTTGTCATTTGTTTTTGTTAGATTTTTTTCATCAAATTCTATATTTGCTTCATTGTATAATTTTTCTGCTTCAAATTTATTTACATAATTTTTGATTATGCAGTATGGCATATCGCTTAAATCTGTTTTTTCGCATAAATGGAACGGAACAAAAACACTGGATGGGTCTAATATTTTGTCAATTACAATTTCTTGTTCAAAACTTTTATCATTTAAATATTGTGTTTTTATTCTAACAAATCCTAGACCACCTGCGATTTGGTTAAATATTGCATACTTAATTGCGTTTGTTGTTTCAATGTCTGTAAAAATTCGTTTTATAAAGCCATCCATTATATTACAAATATTTATTTCATTTATATTCTCTGCCTTTTCTGTTGTTTCTCGGTAAGGTCTTATTTTAGGTTGTGGCATATTACGTAAAATATTATTAACAACCTGATTGACAAAAGATAATGTCTTATTAACAACAAGACAGGGTCTGGCGTATTTCTGTCGTTCTCGTTTTATTGTTTCATCCCATTGCTCACCGCAAACAAAAGAAATATTTTCCTTGTAATTTTCATAAACATTTGTGTTTGTTTCACAATCTTTCAAATACAGTTTAAATTCATTTATTATTTCATTTGCTTTTTCCATATCTTCCCTTTTTTTTAGCTTCTGAAAGTATAATTGCGATTGCCTGACTTTTCTTTTTTACAACTGGTCCAGTGCCTGTTGTTCGGGAATGCATATTGCCACTTTTAAAATCCTTCATTCTCTTTTCAAAAAATCTTTTTAACCACGATTTGTCTTTCATATTTTCTCCTTTTTTTTATATTTGCCATGCATCAACAGTATTTAATGCAAAACTAAATTTATTTACATATTCAACATTACGAGATTCTACACCGATAGGGTCATTTATAACTGCATAAAGAATTCTTAAACAATCCGAAAAGTCCTTGTATTTTTCACTTTCTTTTTCTGTTCCTTCTATAAACCTGTGACTTTGCATTGTAATAATCATATTTCTACAAACAGTGCTTATTATTAAATTATCATTTTGTAAATCGTCTGTTATTTCTTTGTGTGCCATATCAATATGCCGAGTGGCTGGTAATGTAAAATATAAACCACCGTTATAATGCTTTTTAAACTGCTCCACTAAACCAAATGTATCTGTGATATTATAACTACCAGTTCCTTTCGCATATCTGGTATCCATACCACGCTTATATATGTTATACTTATCATTTTGTTTTATTAACTCCGATAATTCCTTTAACGTTCCAGTATAATAAATTTTTTTTCTTACCTCATGAAACGGCATATTAAAATAATCAATCTTAGGAAATTCGTTGTAAATGTATTTTATATAATCCTCAGGAAATTTTTTTCTTTTATTTCTAGGAAAAAAACAACACCACAAACATGCTGGATAATAATGCTGTGCAGGGTCTATTGCCATATAAAATTTTATATCATTCTTTATATCTTTATCTTTTAATAATTCCTGTATGTCAATTTCTTTTACATGTCTATTTATGTCAAAATTACTATAAAACTTTATCCCTGCTCCTAAAGGCTCACCATTCCAAATGTTTTTTGCTACATCAGGTCTTACCTTAAAATCCCATTCCATTTCTTTTTTTAATTCTTCACTAAAATATTTATTGTCCTTATATGTCGTAAACCTTACAATGCTGTTCTCTGGAGGATTTAACACCCATCTTTTATACGCCGGATCATCTTCAAATTGCGGATTAAACTTTATCCAAATTTCACTACCAACCTTTCTGATAGTAGGAATAAGAACTTGCCAAGACGCCTCCGATACACTAGCCGCTTCTTCAACATCACATATATCTATGCCCTCAAAACTCTTTATCTTGTCCACATTTGCAAATAAACCTTCAAAAAAAAACTCACTACCATTACAACATACTATTTTATCCCTTAAAATCGTAAAATATTCACTCAACCCCAGCATCTCTATTTGATTACAAATTAATTTGTATATACTATCCTTTATACTTCTTTGTATCTCTCTTACACACAAAATTAAAGTCTTTTTCTCTAACGCCCGTATTATTAACGCCCTCGCAAAATTCCAACTTCTCCCAGCTCCCCTTCCACCCCAACATATCTTATATCTCGCCTTGTCAAACAAAAATAAATAAGCAGGCAATATCTCAATCTCTTTTATCTTTTTTACTCTACTATTCACTACTAACAACCTTTAATTTTAAATCCTTCATTTTCTCTTCTATCTGCTTACTATCTTTATCACCATTCTTTATAAAAAATTCTAAAACAAACTTACTAGCCTTTATCGCCTTATCATTATCCGATGCGTCCAAAATATTATTCACTCGCCTTCTTATTAACTTTATATCACCCAAAATCTTCTCCTTTGTCATATCATCAGCGCGCAAATAATACCACCCATAAGCCTCACATGCTCGTAATATCTCGTTCTCGTTAAAACTGTTTCTTATTATGTCAAGCAATCGCCGCCTTACTTTATTAAAATCATAATCTGTAAATATCTCTATACTCATATTTAACCGCTTAAACAAATTATTATCCAACATCCCCTTGTGATATTTTGCCCGATTTCAGACATTTTGCTACTAACTATATTATAATTAATGTTTCCTAAAAAGTCAACAACTTTTTTAGTTTACATAATATTTTTATGACTTGCTTAAAATAGAGGTTTAATAGAAAAGGTGAGTATATTAAAAAGATATATATCAAAAAAAGGCTCAATTTTTAATGTGCGGGGGTATATTTTTTAGTGATGTCAATTTTCCTAAGAAATTATATAACAATTAGTTACAACAAACATATAAAGTTATTTGTTAAAAAAATAACGCAAAAAATTTTTGTGTAAGAAAAACGTAATTATATTTTATTTGTAAGTTGTTGTTTTTTTATAATTACAAACAACGCAAATTAAAATAAAAATTAAATGTTTACAGTAAATAATTGATATTACACAACATAGATTATTTAGTTTACATAAGATACATTATGTGCCATTGACAAACGGGAACGCTATAAGTTATTAATACGCAATAAGTTATAAGCACCAAAGTTGTAAGCCATTGATGTTTTTTTAAACAACCTTAGTTTAAGCGCTTAAATAAATAAAAAAAGTATTTTTGTAGTCTTTCCACCGCAAATTATAATATTTTTTTTTATTACAAAATAATGTGGTCTATATACCACAAATTGTAATAATTTACTTAAGCGGTTAAATAGTTTGTTTAAAGGTTTCGTTTTTTTATTTAAGCGTTTAAATATGCATTTTGTAGATGTTATTGCTTAAAATAGAAAGATACTATATAATATAATATTTTTTAAAAGTGCATTTTTTTAAAAAAAATGAGGTTTTTAAAAAGATATTCATAAGTTATCAACATTTTTTAGGTGTTAATGTGATAACTTTCACAATATTAAAGAAAAAAAGAAAGTAAAAAAAACACAAGAAAGAAAAAAAAAGAAGCAAAAAAAAAGAAAGAAAAAGATTATATTATGCTTTTATACAAAGAAAAAAAGAAAATAATATAATATTTTTCTTTCTTTTTTTTAATACATACTAGTAATATATATATATAAATATTAATATGTGTATTTTTCTTTTTTTTCTTTATACTTTTTTCTTTTTTTTCTTTTATATACTTTTTTTTTGGTAGAGGTTGCGTTTTTTTTTGTTAAAAGTTATTAAAAAATTAAAAAAAACAGCTAAACCATAAAAAAAATAGGTGATTATATTTAATTTGCCACCTATAATAATAATAAGGAAAGGGTGGTGAAAGGATATGGAGATAATAGAATTAACAGAGCATATAAAAGATGAAGATAGTGCGATAGAGTATTTAAGGAGTAAAGGGATATTGAAGGTATATGAGAGTTGTTGCTATTGTGGATGTAAGGAATATTGGGGGATAAGGAGGAGGAAGTATAAGTGTAAGGGATGTCGTAGGGAATGGAGTATAAGGAAGGGTAGTATATTAGAAAAGTTTAAGATATCATTTAGGAAGTTTTTGTTATCATTGAAGTTATTTGAGATGGAGCTATCGGCATTAAGAGTTAGTAAACAGTTGAAGATATCGTATGTTACGGCATTGAAGCTATATGATTTTTATCGGTATATGATAATAAAGGAAATAGAAGATGGGAATAAGTTAGGAGGAGAGATAGAGATAGATGAGAGTTATTTTGGAGGGAGGAGGAAGGGGAAGAGAGGAAGGGGTGCAACAAATAAGATACCAGTATTTGGGATATTAGAGAGGGAGGGTAGGGTAAAAGTAGAGATAGTAGAGGATGTAAAGGCGGAGAGGTTGTTAGAGTTAACGATAGATAAGGTTAAGCGGGGGAGTATAATTTATACAGATTGTTACAGGAGTTATGATACACTTATGATGTATGGATTTAAGCATAGGCGAATAAATCATGATGTTAGATTTGCTAATGGGAAGGTGTATATTAATGGCATAGAGGGTTTTTGGAGCTATGCAAAGGAGCGTTTATTAAAGTATCATGGAGTTTCAAGGGATAAATTTATATTGTATTTAAAAGAATTAGAATTTAGATATAACAACAGAAAAAAAGATATTTTTGATTTATTACTGGATATCATTAACAAAAATTATATGGTGGCAATAAATGAATAATCACCAAAAAATATTAATATATATAATAGTATTTTTTAGAATTTTTATGTTTATTTTTTTTTAAAAAATTGCCTTTTACTATCCACCTTTATTTAAACGCTTAAATTTTAATTATTTTTTCTTATCTATACATTTTTATACCCCCTAATAAACACTAAAAATTTAAACGCTTAAATAAGTGTCTGGATTGATTTTATTATTTCTTTTGATTTTGAAGGTTGTTTTTTTTGTTTTTGTTTACATAATATTTATTTAAGCGCTTAAATAGACAAATAATATCAAATAGGAAAAAATTACCATTTTTATTTTTCTTGTTATTTAAACGCTTAAATGAGGGTTAAAATTGATTTTTAATTTTTACATATAATAATATTTTTTTTATGTTTTTTTATTATTTTTTTGTAATGCTTTTTTAATACGTTTTGTTTACGGAATATTTCATACTTAGGAAAAATTTTCCTGTATTAATATTTTTGTTTAAGTGTTTTTTATAACTTATTATAATATATAACATTAACTTGTTAGGAAAAAATTTCCTTATTTTGCAAAAATGCAAGCATTTTGTAAGATTATGATTTTTATAATAGTTGTGACAAATAAACTTGCAAAAATGCGATTATATAATAAAATCAATCACTTACAACAAATTAAAACAAAAAAAATATGCAAAAAAAATATAATGTCAAGTTTTTTTTAAAAAAAAATATATTTGTTGTATGTAAGTTATTAATTTTTATAATAATTACAAACAATAAAAAAAAATTAAAAAAAATATAAAAAATCTATTGACAAAAAATATATATTGTGTTATATTTATATACAGAAACAAAAAAAATAACCTTTAACCTTTAACCTTAAAAAGGAGTGTAAAATGTTATTTGAGTTTGGTAATTATAAAAATCATGAAACAATGAAAAAAGTAGAAGTATATCAAAACATGTTTATTAATAATAAGTTAGCTTTTGACGATTATTTTAGTTGTCTGTTTAATTACTATGATTTTTATCAAAGCAGCGATACAAATTGCGTAAAAGATAACATGTTTTTAGATTTAATAGACAATAAAAGCCTTGAAAATCTTATTTACGCAAGATTAGAACAACATATTGATTATGTTATTCGAAGATATTTTGTTGAAGCTTTTCAAAATTCAAAAGAAATAAAAAAATATGAAAAAGTGATTAGCGAAAGAGACAGTTTGTTTGATATTCTTGATAAAAATGATTTTTGGTTTTATAGCGATTTTATAGAACAAATATTTTCATATGCTGTAAGTTTTTGGAAATATGTAAATAATAGACTTTATAATTATGATTATAGCGAAGAAAATTTTTATGAGTTTGAAATGTTTATTAAAGATACAACAAAAAATATTTTGTCTGAGTATAGAAAAAAATATTTAAAATATTTAGACAATAAAATTTTAAATGAATATGATTACATAAAGAATATAAATCGTTAAAAAAAAATAATAAGATTGCATAAAAAATTTGTTAAAATTTAAAATCGTAAACGTGATAAAATAAGAATCTCTAAAAAAAACCAAA